>JAEEGI010005791.1_pt1 | contig 28299 bp, 28 predicted proteins | sample 8958751 | NCBI WGS metagenome assembly JAEEGI01 (sample SAMN16246545, study PRJNA631951) | gut metagenome | biome: gut microbiome; feature: rumen; material: KS-attached | host: Bos | place: Iran: Karaj | collected 2018-10 | reverse complement strand
AGGTGCTCCATGCCCTCGAGGTCTTTCTTGCCGTATGCGGGCTTGACGTCAATCTGCTCAGGCGTCTTCCAGTTCTTCTCGATATGGTTCTCTTTCTCCCATTCGGCGAAGGAATGCTTGTTTTCCTCCGTGGAACGGATGTCGACTTTTGTGAAATCGGGTCTCATTATCAATTGTTTATATTGTTATCGTTTATCGTATCTGAAATGCAAATATAATAAATAATATTTATATGGCAAAATATTTATTTGCTGATGGTTGTGTAATCTGTCACTGGGCCGAAGTCGTAGCCGTCGACCATGATGCGGTTCTTGGTGGTGCGACCGAGGAAGCAGCAGTTGAGACGGGCTTCACCGAGCTTTAGGAGAAACTGGTCGTCTGTGCTTTCGCTGATGGCAACGATATAACGTCCAGGCTCTTCGCCGAAGAGGAAAGAGTCAAGGCGCACCTCACGTGGAGTAAGAATGTCATATCCCAACGGTGCAGTGAGTCTTAGGGCAGAACGAAAAAGGCCCCCGGCACCAATGGCGTCGGAGGTCTGTATCAGTTTGCCGCTTTGCAGGGCGGAAAGTATCAGTTCTATGTACTGGCAGTCTTCGTCGTGACCGCCGGTGGCCATGGGCTCACCGACGAGGTGCAGGCACTGCCGTGCGTATTCGCTGTCGGCAAACTCTGTGCTGACGTTGCCGACCATGTACAGTAGCGTGCCAGTGTTTAGTGCGGGGTGAGAGGTGTTTGGTATTAACTTATTGCAAAGATTGTGGGCTATCTCTACGCACTCCTTGACTTTGGGCTCCTTGATGGCTTTGTGGTCGGCGTTACCGCTGTATAGGTATTCGTCGCGCTCCACTGTGTGGCGCTGTCCCCGCAACCAGCCGTATAGGCTTTGCTGTCGACCATTGCTTTCCCACATGGCCAGCAGGGTGGAAAGCTCTTCTATGGTAGGTATGCGCCCCACTATGTCGAGCACTTCGTCGTAGGCTTCATGGCTGATGCCCAACGCTTCGGCCTGCTCGTAGTCAATCTGTTGCTCAGTCATTGAGTTTCTCAAAGAGTGCGGTGCAGCCGGTGTATATGTCGTCCCAGGCGATGTTGAACTTACGTGTGTACCACGGGTCCGACACGTCACGTCCATGGTGCTTGGTGTCGCTTTCGGGCGTATGGTCAAGCAGCAGGCTCAGCTTGCCCTCAGGGTCGCCACCGAAGATGCGCAGCATTTCTTCCATATTATCGGCGTCCATGCCGATAATCATGTCGTAGTGCCCATAGTCGCTCTCGTCTATTTGACGTGCCACATGCCCCGGGCATCCTATGCCGTGCTTGGCCAGCTCCTGTCGCGCCATAGGGTATACTGGGTTGCCCAACTCCTCGACACTGGTGGCTGCCGAGGCTATTTCAAAGTCTGCCTCGCGCTCTGCCGAGCGTGCCATCTTCTTCAGTATAAACTCAGCCATTGGGCTGCGGCAGATGTTGCCGTGACAAACAAATAGTATCCGTTTCATGGTGCAAAGATACAACTTTTTCTCGACACGGCAAAATAAATATCAAAAAAAGCAAAACACCCGCACGAGAGTGCAGGTGTCTTGTTATATCCAAGCCGTATCGCCAAAGAGGTCTGCTTAGAAGCGTTTCTCTTTGATACGGGCTTTCTTACCGGTGAGGTCGCGCAGGTAGAAGATGCGGGCGCGGCGCACAGCACCGTGCTTGTTGACATCAATCTGCTCGATGAACGGGCTGGCGATGGGGAAGATACGCTCCACACCCACGCCGTTGGCGATCTTGCGGACAGTAAAGGTCTCGGTAGCTCCGCTTCCGCTGCGCTGCAGGACAACGCCCTGGAAGTTCTGGATTCTCTCTTTGTTACCTTCTTTAATCTTGTAATGGACGGTGATGGTGTCGCCAGCTTTGAACTCGGGGAACTCCTTGCGCTCGACAAGGGTCTCAACGAACTGCATTATCTGATTTTTTCCCATGACTATTAGATTCTTTAGCGGTTAGACTTATTTCTTGACCATCTTGACAACGGCGGTGAAGGCCTCGGGATTGTTCATGGCGAGGTCGGCAAGCACCTTGCGGTTGAGCTCGATGTTGTTCTTGTGAAGTTCGCCCATAAAGACGGAGTACGAGATACCGTTGATGCGGCAACCGGCATTGATACGGTTGATCCACAGCGAGCGGAACTCGCGCTTCTTGTTCTTACGGTCACGGTATGCGTAGGTCTGACCTTTTTCCCATTTGTTCTTGGCAACGGTCCATACGTTTTTACCTCTGCCCCAATAACCTTTGGTGCGGTTGAGGATTTTCTTTCTGCGGGCTCTGGAGGCCACAGCATTGACTGATCTTGGCATAATTCAATTTGTTTTTCGTTCAGGCGGCAGCCTGGTGCTTTGCTTTTTTTAACCTGCTGCTCTTGTCGGCACTGAACAATGGTTAATAACTCCGTTTGTTTACGCGAGAAGCATTCTCTTGACGCGGGCCTCGTCGTCACGGCTCACAAGGGCGGTGTGGTCGAGGTTGCGCTTCTGGGTCGTCTCCTTCTTGGTCAGGATGTGACTGTGGTAAGCATGCTTTCTCTTGATCTTGCCGGTGCCGGTGAAGGTGAAACGCTTCTTGGCAGCGGCCTTGGTTTTCATTCTTGGCATTACTTTACTGTTTTTTAAGTTAGACTATATTGATACGGTTTGGATAATCCTTTTTTATTTCTTCGGAGCTATTATCATCAGCATCCTCTTGCCCTCGAGGCGCGGCATCTGCTCGGGCTTGCCGTACTCCAGCAGCGCTTCGGCAAACTTCAGCAGCTGCTGTTCGCCCTGCTCTTTGTACACAATCGAGCGTCCGCGGAAGAACACATCCACCTTCACCTTGTTGCCCTCCTTGAGGAAACGGATGGCGTGGTTGAGCTTGAACTCGAAGTCGTGGTCGTCGGTCTGCGGGCTCAGGCGTATCTCCTTGATGACAATCTTCGTGGAGTTGGCCTTGCGCTCTTTCTCGCGCTTCTTCTGCTCGTAGAGGAACTTCTGGTACTCGATGATTTTGCACACCGGCGGGTTTGCCGTCGGCGAAATCATCACCAGGTCCAAGCCGTCGTCGTAGGCGCGGCGCAGTGCCTCTTTGGTGTTCATGATGGTGGGCTCCATGCCCTCGCCGACCACGCGCACCATCGGCGCATCGATACGCTCGTTGATCTGGTGTTCAGGCTCCTTCTTGACAGGTCCGCGGCCTCTCTGCGGCATGCGCGGCCCGTTGGGGTTGAATGGTGTTGCTATAACTTGGTTCTCCTATTTTAGGTATTAACTACTTGTTTCTCTTGTTCTTATTGCTATAACGCCTCGTTTAATCCGGACGGCAAAAATACAACTTTTTATTATACTGACAAAAATATTTTATTATGCCTCAGGGCTTAGCGCCTTGGTATCGATGTCGCGGCGTATCTCCGTGATGAAGTCGGCAAGCTTGGCGGCACCCTTGTCGCCGGCCTTGCGGTTCCACACGGAGACGACGTTCTCGTCCTGCTCCTTCTGGCCCACGATAAGGGCGTATGGAATACGCTGCAGGCGCAGGTCGCGCAGCTTGTAGCCTATCTTCTCGGCGCGCTCGTCGACGGAGGTGCGCACACCGGCCTTCTTCAGCTCGGCGTTGACAGCGTTGGCGTAATCCATGAACTTCTCGGAGATGGGCAGCACGCGCACCTGCTCGGGCATGAGCCAGGTGGGCAATGCACCCTCATACTTCTCTATCAGCCATGCCAGCGTACGCTCGTAGCAGCCGATGCTGGTGCGGTGGATGACGTTGGGGCGCACTTTGTTGCCGTTTTGGTCGATGTAGAACATGTCGTAGCGCGGAGCCAGCAGGGCGTCCCATTGGATGGTGATCATGGTGTCTTCCTTGCCATAGACATTCGATGCATTGATGTCGACCTTGGGGCCGTAGAATGCGGCCTCGTCGTCGTCCTCGACGAAGGGAATGTTCAGTTCGTTGAGAATGTCGCGGATGTGCTGCTGGCTGGCCTCCCAATCCTCGGCGGTGCCGATATACTTCTTGGTGTTGGCGGGGTCCCACTTGGAGAGGTGGTAGGTCACGTCGTCCTGCAAGCCGAGGGTGGTCAGGCAGTACTTGGCCAGGGCGAGGCACTTCTTGAACTCTTCCACCATCTGGTCGGGACGCACAATGAGGTGGCCCTCCGAGATGGTGAACTGACGCACACGCGTCAAGCCGTGCATCTCGCCGCTGTCCTCGTTGCGGAAGAGCACTGAAGTCTCGCTGTAGCGCTTAGGCAGGTCGCGATACGACTTGGGGGAGGCCTTGTAGACGAAATACTGGAACGGGCAGGTCATGGGGCGCAGGGCCAGCACCTCGGGGTCCTCGGGGTCGCCGATGACGAACATGCCGTCGCGGTAGTGCTGCCAATGGCCCGAGATTTCGTAAAGGTCCTTCTTGGCCATGAACGGCGTCTTGGTGCGGATATAGCCCCACTCGTTGTCTTCGAGGTCTTCGATCCAACGCTGCATGGTCTGCACAATCTTGGCGCCTTTGGGAAGCAACAGCGGCAAACCCTGTCCGATGACATCGACGGTGGTGAAAAGTTCCAACTCACGACCCAGCTTGTTGTGGTCGCGGTTCTTGATGTTCTCCAGGTATTCCATGTGCGCCTCTAGGTCCTCCTTGCTGAAGAAGGCCACGCCGAAGATGCGCGTCAGCGACTTGCCGTTGCGGTCGCCGCGCCAGTAGGTGTTCGAGTTGGATATCAGCTTGAAACCCTTGATGAGGCGGGTGTTCAGCAGATGCGGACCCGAGCAGAGGTCCACAAAGTCGTCCTGGCTGTAGATGGTGATGCGCTCGTCGGCGGCGATGGCGTCGAGCAACTCAAGCTTGTAGGGCTCGTTCTTCTCCTCGAAAATCTTGCGGGCCTCGTCGCGCGACACAATCTTGCGCTCCAGGCGGGTGGCTTTCTTGATGATGGACTTCATCTCCTTCTCGATGGCGTCGAGGTCCTCGCGGTTGAACGGACGGAAGTCGAAATCGTAGAAGAAGCCTTTGTCGGTCGAGGGGCCAATGGTCAGCTTGGCCTCGGGGAAGAGGTGCTTCACGGCCTCGGCCATGATATGTGCGGTGGTGTGGCGAAGTATCGGCAGCGACTCGGGGGCGGTCTTGTCCAAAAGCTCAATCTCACAGTCGTTCTCGACCACGTCTCTCAAATCCACCACCTTGCCGTCAATCTTGGCGGCGCAAAACTCGTTCAGCATCTCGGGCTTTTTCTGCAATATCAAGTCGATGATAGAGCACGGCGAAGCCACTTCAACCAAACCTAATTGTTTGATGTTCACGTTCATATCTTAGTTCCTATATAGGGTTCTATATAAAGTTTCAAACTGCAAAGATACAACTTTTTTAAATAGTGGCAAAATTTATTTTCGCGCGCGTCATAAGCCGGCACCCTTATGAGAGACGCCCATTCCCTTCGGTCTCTACTCGGAGTCCCTTCGGCATTTCGACCATCGTTCGACCATCGTTCTTCAGTGAACCACTGAAGAACTACTGAGAAATGACGAAGGGACTCCGTACCGGCTCCGTAGGAAGTCCGTCTCGGAATGGGCGCTTTGGTATGTGTCGGAAAAAATAGTGTCTATGCCGACACAATATTCCGCTGCCGGTGGGCGTTATAATTAAAAACTATGTTATGCTGAGAGAAGAGACTGTTTTTGGGCCCATTTTCAGCCGCCGGTTGGGCAGCTCATTGGGCATCAATCTGTTGCCCGAAAAGGGCAAGATTTGCAATTTCGACTGCATCTACTGCGAATGCGGCTGGAACCGCGACGGCCGCGACGACACGGTGCTGCCCACGGCGGCCAAGGTGCGAGGCGACTTGGAACGGATGCTCAAAAAGCTTGCAGCCGAGGGCACGCGCGTTGACAGCATCACCTTCAGCGGCGACGGCGAGCCGACGCTTAATCCTGACTTTCCGCAGATTATAGACGACACCCTGCATCTGAGGGACGAGTATTATCCGCAGGCCAAGGTATCGGTGTTGAGCAACGCTACACGTGTACATATACCACGGGTGTTCAATGCCTTGCGCAAAGTCGATAACCCGATAATGAAGATTGACGCGCCAACCAACGCGCTGGTGGAACTCATCAACCAGCCGGCGCCTGGCTATGACGTTAATCGTGTGGTGGAAGCGCTCAAGGCTTTCAACGGCGAATTCGTGCTCCAGACCTGCATGCTGCGCTACGACAAATTCGACTCGGCCTCGCCGGAGGTTATTGACGGCATGCTGAAGATTGTCAAGATGTTGCATCCCCGCGAGTGGATGGTGTATACCATCGACCGTCCGACGCCCATGATGGGGCTGCAGAAATTTACCCCCGACGAGATGCGGGCGCTGGTGAAACCGCTGCTTGACGAGGGCTTCAGTATACAGATAAAGGGTTGAATCTGTACGGGATAAAGCAAGAGGCTCCCGTTTGGGAGCCTCTTATTCTATTGTTGCCTCAGGTCGCTTAGCGGACGACGAACTTTGAGGTGGCGCCTCCGATGCGATAGATATAGATGCCGGCAGGCATGCGGTCGGTATTGATTTCAACCTGTCTGTCACCCGGCTGCAGAGTCACCTGCTCTACAAGCTCGCCCTTGATGTTGTATATGGCCAGGACATCAGCGTTCTTGATGGAGTAGGGGATGGTGACGCTGTGCGTGGCGGGGTTCGGGAAGGCGGCGCGGAGCTCGGTGTTGTCGACGTCGGCAATCGACAGGTGGTCCCAGAAGTCGACACTTGACGAGTCCGGATGCGGCGGTATGAGGCCTATCATGGCAGTCTGCTCGTTGGTGAACGTGTAGCCCAGGTAGGGAATACGCATACCGTTAGCGGTGTTGTCGTGGAGGTTGAACCAGCCGTTGCCGCTGCCCTCCCAGCCCCAGTTCATATAGTACTGCTTGAACGTTGTGGTGCCGGTACTGTCTTTGTAACCAGCGCATACCCAAGCGTGGCGGTCGTCATTGCCGACATGGTTCTGCGATGCGCCAGACATATAGATGAGGCGATTGAGCTTTAAGTCGTTGCGAATCTGAGACATGAACGAAGCGTCACCAACGTTTGCACGTACAATTTGAGAGCAAGTGTTGTATTTGAAGAAAGAGTGCATGGTAGATGGAACAAGGGCCGACTGCGCACCGCTACCACCGGAGGCCGATGTGCCATAATCCATCTTCATGGCCACGCCGACAGCATAGCATAGACGTGATACTTCGAGACGGTCTGCGGTTGTCGTGGAACCAACTATTTTATTGGGCATGGCAGAATAGTTGAAACGCACGGTGTCAAAGTTCATGCGCATAGCGACACCCGGGCTTGACATTCCAAGATCAGGATTGCACCAGAAATAGGAACGATAATTTTGTCCGGTGATGGGAAACTGATAATAGTGCATAATCTGTGAGAGTGCGGTGGCTACGCATCCGGTAACAGTATGGACTCCTTGGTATGTAGGGCATAGCATGTTGTAGGTTGTTCCGTTGTCATCGCCTTGGTCCCACTCGTCATAAGAGAGAATATGCTGCGCCTTGGGGCCATTGTCTTCTGATATGTTTCCGTCAAGAAGCTCTATCCATGATTTCTCATCTTCGATAGGGTTGTCTGCATCCTCAACCTGCTTGGCGCTGATAAGACCGGCAAAACTCTCCACCCACCACATCATGCTTTCGGGGGCGCGTTCGATGTCGAGGTTGCGGCCGCGGTCGTTGTAACCGATGATGGGGTCCATGGTTGTGCTGGCAGACACTATGACCCAGCCCCAGTCGGAGACATTGAAGAAATAGCATGCGGGGATGTTGAGCTCGGGGTTGATGATCTGGTGTATCAGATTGATGTCGGACAACTCCGCCTTCATGCCGCTTCCGGCGGCGTTCATGAAGCGCATCGCCGCTGTTTTGGCTTCGTCGACCGACACGTTGCGGGCAAACGACACATTGACGGAAAGTATTAGCGTCAAGGCTGTTAGGACGAAAATTGACTTTTTCATAATATGCATTTATGCTTTAATTGTTCTACTATTTTGAAGTGCAAAATTACACTTTTTTCTTGAACTGACAAAATTTTGTTTGTCGTCGTAAGTTTAGTACCGCCGAAACGCGATTACTTGCAATTTGGTAAACTACATTTTTCACTCTTCGGAAGTGCCGTTTGGAAAAAAACACCATCCAAATGGGGAGAAAGGGTAAAATTTTGCGACGATGATATGTGTGCCAAGTAGGGAGGAAAGTGTCGGAACGAGGTGTTTTTTGTCAATTTTGGGGCAAAAAAAGAGGTGTATTTTGATGTAAACTGTCACAATTTGAGGGTTGAAAAAGCTAGTGAACTACGCTATGTGGTATTGTAATTTGTTGTCTATTTGCCTTTTAGGAGAAAAGGACTTGTGCAAGTGTGACAGATGACAGTTGTGACAGTTTGTTTTTAAGGGGTATCCATTTCTCATTTTACCCCCTTTCTTATTTATATATATCTTATTATTAACTAATTATAAGTATTATAAAGGGGGGGATATCTGGAAATAGGTGGTGCCTTTTTTAATTGTCACAACTGTCATCTGTCACAGGGGTGTAATAGTTGCTCCCTACAAGGCTTTGGTCTTTAGCTTGTTAAGTTTATTGGCGTTCCAGTTCCAGTTGTTCCAATTGTTTTTTGAAGGGGTGACAATTCTCTTATTTCTTATATATATCATTAATTAATAATTAGTTATATAGCATAAAGGGAGAACTGGTACCCCTTTTTTAATTGGAACAACTGGAACTGGAACGGACGTTGAGGTTGTCGAAATTCCCAGTAGGTCTACTAGCCGTTTACTAGCCGTCTAGGAGCCGTTAAGGAGCTGCAGAGTCAGTAAAAATGGGCAACAACGGAGTTTTGCCTTTGGTAATGGCTGTATGACAGCGGGTTATCGGTCGGGATTGTGTGAGGCTGCTGGCGGGGCGTTACAGCGTTACAGTTCGAAATATGGTTACCCATAAAAGGCAAAAATGGATTAAAATTTATATAACTAATTATATATTATATAGTTATATATAATTATGTAGATAAATGAAGATTATGGATACCTTCAAAATGAACTGTAACGCTGTAACGGTGTAACGCTTGAGGTCCATTATCCTGTAGAGGAGGCAAATTGTCAGATGATTACATTATTTTTGGCCATATCGGGAAAAATGTGTATCTTTGCATTCCGAAAACAAGTCGCGAGAGTGGCGGCTTTAGTATAGATTAATAACAAAGCATTACTATTATTTCGCGTGACCGAAAAACCCGGCAAAGTTTAACGGAGATAAACACATCAAATAATAGTGAGGTTCCTGTTATAGGAGCCTGTAAAATCATAATAGAATGCTCGCTTTATGTGAGCTTCTTGGATTTTACAGGCCTCCTTGCCGGGTTGCCTGGGTCCGCGATAAGAAGCTCACGCTTTTTATTGCTGGTACCGATTGATAGCAATGCATTAATGCCATCAACATGCCAGGCAATATAAATCTGCACGCAGCAATGCGCAACCGGAAAGACGAGTTCTATACACAACTCGTAGACATAGAGAACGAATTGAAGCACTATCGCGAACACTTCCGCGGAAAGACTGTACTCTGCAACTGTGACGACCCTCGTGTCAGTAATTTCTTCCATTATTTCAGTTACAACTTTGAGCAGTTAGGCTTGAAAAAGCTTATCACCACCTGCTACAAGAATCAAGAGCGCGACCTTTTCAGTCAGCACGATTCTGAACGTGCCATTTGGTTGGAATACACCGGTGATCATAATGGCAACCGCATTCCTGACCCCGAAGAGATAGGTATTAATTACCTACAGGGTGACGGCGATTTCCGTTCACAGGAATGTATTGAACTGTTGAAACAATCTGATATTGTAGTTACCAATCCACCCTTTTCGCTGTTCCGTGAATATGTGGCACAACTGATAGAATACAATAAAAAGTTCATAATAATTGGTAATCAGAATGCCATCACTAACAAAGATTTCTTCCCATTAATTAGGGATAACAAGGTTTGGCTTGGCTACGGTTTTAAAGGCGGAGCAGGCCACTTCTTTAGTAATTATAAAGATGTGGCAACTGCAGGTGATCATCGAGAAGGAATGATAAGAGTCTCTGGTGTCAATTGGTTTACAAATCTGGAAATACCAAAAAGAAATGAGGAGTTGATACTTTATAAGCAGTATACAGCCGAAGAATACCCCAAATATGACAACTATGATGCAATTAATGTGGACAAAACTGCAGATATTCCCACGGATTATTATGGTGCAATGGGGGTTCCGATAACATTTATGGATAAGTATAATCCCGATCAGTTTGAAATAGTTGGAATATGTGCAGGAAATAGCAGATTAAACAAATTTTATGGAGATATTACATATTCTCCTCACCCAGAAGACAGAGGTGGATGTGCGGTGTTGAACGGGAAACGCGTATATAGCAGAATTCTCATCCGTCGTCGCCACCGCCAGATACCTTATGCAATAGAAGAGGAGACACGGCTGCCGATGGCCGCAGAAACAGATAATAATTAAAAAAACCATGGAGATAACGCTACATCAAATCAAGGTCCGTGACCTTGTGAAAGACTACAAGGACAGCGCTGAGGACGGCGTCCGTGCCTATGGAGGATTGCTTGACGTGCGCCCACCTTATCAGCGTGAGTTCGTCTATAAGGACAAACAGCGTGACGCTGTTATAGAGACCCTCACACAGGGATTCCCTCTCAACGTGATGTATTGGGCGGTGCGCGAGGACGGCACTTACGAAATCATCGACGGGCAGCAGCGTACTATTAGCATCTGCCAATATGTGACGGGAGACTTCGCATACATGTTCCGCTACTTCCATAATCTCAAGGACGACGAACAGCAGCAGATACTCAACTACGAGTTACAGGTGTACCTCTGCTCCGGTACCGACAGCGAGAAACTCAAATGGTTCAAGACAATCAATATCGCTGGCGAGGAACTGACCGAACAGGAACTGCGCAACGCCGTCTATGCTGGCTCGTGGTTGGCTGACGCCAAACGCTACTTCAGCAAGGGCAACTGTGTGGCTTACAACCTTGCCAGCAAATACGTCAGTGGCGAAGTAAACCGCCAAGCCTATCTTGAAACCGCTATCCGTTGGATATCCGACTGCAACATAGAGCCATATATGGCAAAACACCAGCACGACAACAACGCTGTTGATTTGTGGAATCAATTCAGCAACATCATCAACTGGGCCAAAGCGATATTCCCCAAATACCGCAAAGAGATGAAGGGCGTAGATTGGGGCGAACTATACAAAAAGCATCACGAAGTCGACCATGACACACAAGCTCTGGAAACAGAAGTGGCACGTCTGATGGCAGACAGCGATGTTCAACGCAAACGCGGTATATACGAATATGTTTTAGATCATGATGAGCGACACCTTGACCTGCGGGCTTTTGATGACAACACCAAGCGAGAAGTCTATGAGCGTCAGCTGGGCATCTGCCCTATCTGTGGGCAGCACTTCGCCATAGAACAGATGGAAGCCGACCATATCACCCCTTGGTGTCAAGGAGGCCGAACGGTGGCTGACAACTGTCAGATGCTATGTCGCGACTGCAACAGGCATAAATCAGGGAAATAGAGATAAAGTTTTTTCAATTAATAATATGAAGCGGGGCGGCCATGCGTGGTCGCCCCTGTTTTGTGTCGCTTCTGGATGGAGGAACGACGCACTTCTTATTCCTTGTCTTCTTTGCCTGTACCGTCTAGGAGCCACCAGAGGCCGGTGAAGATTACGCCGCTGACGAGGCCTTGGATGATGGAATGGCGCAGGTTGTGCTGGTCAATCACCAAAGAGACGACTATGTCTGCCACCGTGAAGATGGAGAAGATCATCAGATAGTGGGGCCATTTTCTTTTCTTAGGGAGTTTCATTTGTCTATTCCTTTGTTCTAAATAAAAAATATTGCGCCAACGACATCAGCGTCGAGGCAATAACGATAATCAGGATGTCAATCAAGACCGTGCGGAGAGTTATGCCGATATGGTTGGTCCTGTTGGTTATCAATATGATAACTGTCGACGTAATAAGGTTCCCTATAAAGTATTCGATTAGTTTCTTCTTCATATCATTATATGATTCCTACTTATAATAACGTTGGAAAAGCTCAAATCTTGCACTCGGATACAAAAAAAAACATCCACAAGAGTAGTGGATGCTTTTTGGTTTTATCAAGAGACGCTTATTCGCTTTTTGCAATGTTTGCTCCGCAGACCTACGCTCTTAAGCGTAAGTTTGCTCCGCAGACCTACTCGGCGACGACCTCGAGGTTGAGCTCGGCTTTGATCTCTTTGTAGACGTTGACCTTGGCGGTGTAGTTGCCGACGGCCTTGATGGCGTCGACGCTGATCTGCTTGCGGTCGATGTCGTAGTTGTGCTGCTCCTTGAGGGCTTCGGCGATCATGATGTTGTTGACGCCGCCGAAGAGTTGGCCGTTCTCACCGACTTTGACGATGAGCTTCACGGTCTTGCCGTTGAGGGCAGCCTGCTGGGTCTCAGCGTTCTTGCGGAGGGCTTCCTCCTTGTGGGCGCGCTGGCGCAGGTTCTCGGCGTGTATCTTCTTGTTGACGGGAGTGGCAATGATGGCCAGTCCTTTGGGAAGAAGATAGTTGTTGGCATAGCCGTTCTTAACGTTGACGATTTCGTCTTTGTAGCCGAGGTTGGCCACATCCTGTTTGAGTATGATTTCCATCTATTCTTCCTCCTATGATTATTTGAGACAATCGGCGACGTAGGGCATCAGGGCGATGTGACGGGCGCGTTTGATGGCCTGCGAGACTTTCTTCTGATATTTGTTCGAGGTACCGGTGATGCGACGGGGCAGGATCTTGCCCTGTTCGTTGACGAACTTCAGCAGGAAGTCGGCGTCCTTGTAGTCGATATATTTAATGCCGAGCTTTTTGAAGCGGCAGTATTTCTTGCGCTGAGTCTCCACGGCGATGGGAGTCAGGTATTTGATTTCGCTTTCGTTAGCCATTTTCAATCTACTTTAAGGGGTTAAACATTAAGCCTCGGCGGGAGTTTCGACGTTCTCAGCGGCGGCTTTCTTTGCGTTGCGCTTCTTCTCGTTGTAGGCCACAGCGTGCTTGTCAAGGCTCACGGTGAGGAAGCGGAGCAGGCGCTCGTCACGCTTGTAGGCGACCTCGAGGTCGTTGATGACGCTACCCTCGGCACGGAACTCTATGAGATAATAGAAGCCGGTGGTCTTCTTGCGGATAGGATAGGCGAGCTTACGCATGCCCCAGTTGTTCTCGTACACGATCTCGGCACCCTTGGAGGTGAGCAGGTCGATGTACTTCTTTACCGTTTCCTTCATCTGTTCTTCAGACAAAACGGGAGTTGCAATGAAAACGGTTTCGTACTGTTTTACCATTGGTTTTTGTTGTTTTGTTGTTTGTTTGACAATAAAAAAGGCAGAACACCATGTTCTGCCTAAGTTTTTTCTGAGCCACTTCGCGGACTCGAACCGCGGACCTACGCATTACGAATGCGTTGCTCTACCAACTGAGCTAAAGTGGCGGCTGGGGTCACACGAGCGACTGCTGTGTCGGGGTGAGAAGACTCGAACTTCCGGCCTCCACGTCCCGAACGTGGCGCGCTAGCCAACTGCGCTACACCCCGCGATAGTGTCCTGGCAGGGATTCGAACCCTGGACCCATTGATTAAGAGTCAATTGCTCTACCAGCTGAGCTACCAAGACATTTTCTTATTCTCTCGCTTGTGTTTTTGGCAACTTCATCGGCCCTTTCTCAGGGCGTTTTGAACATGGACTTTGATGTTGCCTCACATCATTTCAAGTTACTCTCTTTTCTGGAGCGGAAAACGAGACTCGAACTCGCGACCCCGACCTTGGCAAGGTCGTGCTCTACCAACTGAGCTATTTCCGCATTTTTTTTGGTACACTTTTTCTCTCAAAAGCGGGTGCAAAAGTACATACTTTTTTGAAACTGACAAAATTTTTTTTAATTCTTTGTTACAATTTTTTTGATTTCGTTTAGTTTTAGCAATGCCTCTATTGGAGTAAGTGTGTCTATATCAATATCTAATAATTTGCCACGTATTTCGAGTAAAGTTGGATCGTCAAGTTGTATGAAACTCAGTTGGAGACCGTCAAAATTGTCTTTTGTTTCGGCTTTTTTTGTTTTTTTGGTGTTTTCCCCGCCATCTGAAATTGTACGTTCATTTTTGGCCTCCAGCACTTGCAGCATTGAGTTGGCGCGGTTCACTACAGATGGCGGCATGCCTGCGATTTTGGCCACGTGGATACCGAAACTGTGTTCGCTGCCGCCTGGCATGAGCTTCCTCAAAAATATGATTCGACCGTCTATCTCTTTTACGCTGACGTGATAGTTCTTGATTCGTTCATACTGATCCGCCATCTCGATGAGTTCGTGATAATGGGTGGCAAACAGCACTTTGGGGCGAACCGATTTGTTGTTGTGCAGGTATTCCGTTATGGCCCATGCTATGGAAATGCCGTCGTAAGTGGATGTTCCGCGTCCAATCTCGTCCAGTAGTACGAGGCTTCTATCGGTTATGTTGTTGAGAATGCTTGCAGTTTCGTTCATCTCAACCATGAATGTCGATTCCCCACTACTGATATTGTCGCTTGCGCCTACACGTGTGAAAATTTTGTCTACAATGCCTATCTCTGCGCTTTTCGCCGGACAATAACAGCCCATTTGTGCCATTAATACAATTAGGGCGGTTTGGCGCAGCAAAGCCGATTTACCGGACATATTCGGGCCCGTCACAATGATTATCTGCTGAGTGTCTTTGTCGAGAAATATGTCATTGCTTATATATTCGTTGCCGGGTGTCATCTGGGTCTCTATGACAGGATGCCTGCCCTCTTTTATGTCAATTATACCGCCTGTATTAATGGATGGGCGACAATAATTGTTTTTTAGGGATAACTCGGCAAAGCTCAGGAGGCAGTCTATCTGTGCTATAATCTGTGCGTCATATTGGATTGTGTGTACATACTCTGTAATCGTGTAGATAAGTTTGTTGAACAATTCAATTTCCAGAGATTGTATCTTCTCTTCGGCACCGAGAATCTTGTCTTCGTATTCTTTTAATTCGGGTGTTATATAACGTTCGGCGTTGGTTAGAGTTTGCTTTCTAATCCATTCGGGAGGGACCTTGGCTTTATGAGTGTTGTATACTTCGAAATAATATCCGAAGATATTGTTGAACCCAATTCGCAATGAAGGTATTCCTGTCGCTTCGCTTTCTTTCTGCTGCAGGCTCATCAGGTAATCTTTGCCTGAGCCAGCCAGAGAGCGCAGTTCGTCCAGCTCCTGGTTGACACCATTGGCGATTACGTCGCCTTTTTCAATCTTGGCAGGCGGCTCTTCCGTAATCTCGCGTTCAATCCTTTCGGCAAGAAGTTTGCAAGGATTAATTCTCTCGCTTAGTTGTATTAGTGGATCTGATTTGCTTTCTTTGCAGATGGATTGTACCTGTCCGACAGCGAGTAGCGAACGTTTTAGTTGTTGCATCTCGCGTGGATTTATACGGCCAACAGCAGCTTTGGTTATAAGGCGCTCTAGATCACCAATTGTCTTGATGTTTTGAGCAAGTTTCTGTCTTGTTTCTGCGTCACGGATAAGGGTGTCTACGACATGCAGGCGTTCTTCAATTGGCTCAACCTCTTTTAACGGCATAAGAATCCACCTGCGCATGAGGCGGGAACCCATGGGAGTGAGCGTTTGGTCAAGGACATCAAGAAGAGTTCTTGCATTGTCATTATGAGAACCGATTATCTCAAGATTGCGAATGGTGAAACGATCCAACCAAACATATTTGTCCTGTTCGACTCTATTGATACGAGTTATATTGGCGGTTTGGGTGTGTTGCGTATCTTGTAGGTAATACAGAACTGCTCCGGCAGCTATTATCCCCATCTCAAGGTCTTCCACACCAAACCCCTTTAGGGAATTCGTTCCAAATTGTTTCAATAGCAACTCGTTGGCAAAATCGGGAGCAAATACCCAATCGTCAAAGGTGTTGCAATAGTATTTTTCTGCAAACTGTTCTTTAAACCAATGCATTTTCTTTCGTTGCAACACCACTTCTGCCGGATGGAAATCTGTCAGAAGTTTATCGATATATTTTAAATCACCTTCGGCTATGTAGAACTCTCCCGTGGATACATCAAGAAAACTTATTCCGTGTATTTTATCTGTTAGATGTAGGCCACACAGGAAATTGTTCTCTTTTACCTCGAGCACCATATCATTGTAGGCGATTCCTGGCGTGACGAGTTCTGTAATTCCTCGCTTTACAAGCCCCTTTGTCGTCTTGGGGTCCTCAAGTTGTTCACATATTGCTACGCGAAGTCCTGCACGTACAAGACGTGGAAGGTATTGCTCAACAGCATGATGGGGTATTCCTGCCAAGTCGCAGTAAGTACCATGTCCGGCAGCTTTACGTGTGAGAGTAAGTCCTAAAATCTGGGAGGCTGTTCGTGCATCTTCTCCAAATGTCTCGTAGAAGTCGCCAACTCTGAATAACAGTATTGCGTCTGGGAACTTTTTCTTTAGTTCCGCATGTTGTTTCATTAATGGAGAATCGTTGTCCGTGCTTTTTGCCATTGTTAAGTTCATTTAGTACTCCCACATATCACTACCTATGTCGAAAATTCGTTCTTCAATCGCTTCTGCTTCATGCAAAGCGTCTTCTCCTGTCAGGTATTTGCTTATGGTTCGGTTATATTTATTGCTTTCTTTTGTTATATAGGCGCTATACAATTGCGTAACAAAAATGTTGTCCCATGATGGTTGTCCAACGGCATTCAGTTCATCAAAATTTGAATTGTTTTTTGCTAAAACTGTGCGAACAGCAGGATTCTGCATTGGTATCCAGAATATCGGCTGGATTCCTAGGTTGATTAATTCTTCGGTATCGCCGAATTTGACCTTCATCTCTTTTAGCGGCGCCAGAGCCATTCGTCGCGAATCCTGCCGGGTGTCTTGTTTTCCGATAAACCAGACTTCTCGGATGGCGTATCTGAATATTTCTGCGCCATCAAAGTCATTTGGTTGTATTATTGTTTGGTATAGTTCGTTGTCATCATCGTCGTAGCCGATTTCGAGCATTATAGTGTCGGCTTTTGTGTATTTCTCAACAAATGCTAAGTTGTCAACTGGTATCTTTAGTTCGTCATCCTCGAAGATTGGTATTTCGTTGGACGCAACAGCATTCCATAGGACATAGGCGAGGCTTATTTTACCGCTCCGGTCGTTCTCTTCTATCGGGAAGTAGATATATTGGTTGAAGTCTTCGTTTAAATCTATGGTCTTCCATATCATGGTTGACCACACGACATCGCTCTCTCTCAGGAAAGGGTAGGGCGTATAAGTCTGTCCAGCCACCAATGACTCTGTATATATATCATTTGGCGTCCTTGTCACCTCTTGCGCAATTGAGCACAGCGGTGTCAGAAATAACATTATTAATGCCGCTTTCCTCATTCCCTTTGTTAAGAAAGAGAGTTAAGAGACTTTTTGCTCTTAACTCTCTTTCAGTTATGCCTTAATTGTCTGTCACAAATGTTTTAGTATTCCCACATGTCGTTTTCAATATCATAGATACGTTCCTCAATCAGCTGCGATTCAAGCATGGCATCTTCGCCTGTGAGGTAGTCGACGATTTTGCGGTTGAACTTGTTTGACTCGCGAGTAACGTAACTGTCGAAGTATCGCTGGATGAAGACATCATCGTAAGAGCGTTCGGCGACATCGTTGTTCTCGTCAAATGCATTGGCATTAACGAGAACCTGACGTACACGCATGTCATCCATAGGCACCCAGAATGTCCAGTCAGAGACTTCTTCCGATTGTCCGGCACGGAGCACGTTCTTCGAGAACTTGAACGACATTGCGACAATGCGTACTTTCTGACGTGTGTCCTGTTTGTCGATATACCAGTACTCTTTGAGCTGAACCATCTTGGCAGTGGCAGGGTCAAAGTCTTCGGGAATTGTGTCTATGAATTCCTCGATGTCACCAAACTCGTCTTCCTCGCCTTGTCTTGTACGGAGCTGCTTGCCCTGAAGGAAGGCGTAGGCTTTCGCCCATTCTTGCGGCACTTTCATGTCGTCATTCTCGTACACATCGAATTCACCGTTCGAGGCAGCGTTGACAATGAGGTTGACAAGGTTTATTCTGCCCTGGGTGTTCTTCTCCTGCTCAAAAGGGAAATAGAAGAACTGGTTGAAGCTCTCGTTGAAGTCTATCTGGCGCCAGATGGTAGTCTTCCATACCACGTCGCTCTCTCTGAGGAATGGGTATGGCATGGCTTTCTTTCCAACGACAATACCTTGCTGGTAGAAGTCATTGGGGTTGTGACCTTCTTCAGCGTCGATAACGCTTTGTGCATTGCCGGCAAAAGCAAAGGCGGCAATGGCGAAGATGCTAAACAAAACCTTTTTCATAGCAATATCTATTTGTTATTTTGTAATCGTGAGTACACAGTTGGCATTCTGAGGAACGCCATCGGGCATCATTACCTTGGCGGTAATGTAAATATTGTCACCGCGGTTGGCATTTCTGATGGCTGACAGGCCGTCGGGCTCAAATGTGCTTCCGTTGAAGTTAAACGGCTTGTTGCCGACGAACACCTCCAAGCTCATCACGCGGATAGATCCTTTGGGAATCTTGAATTCGAAACCCTCCTGGGCTCGTGCGGTAACAGTGACACCTGAAGTCAGGCTCTTGCGAGACACTTTGGCGCCATTTTTGAATCCGGCAACGGTAATTTCAGGTGCGGGAATTGGTTTCACCTTGAAGGTAAGGGTGTTCATGCGTGTCTTCTTGCCTTTCTCAATGGCGGCATCGACAGCGAGAACTATCTTCTTGCAGCCGTTGGCCGGTGTAATCATATACTTGCCGTTGCCCTCAACTTTGTTCAGTTTGCCCTGTCCTTCTATAATGGACACTTCTACGTTGCGACCGTCTACACCGGGCACCGATGCTGTCAGGGGGTTCTCAATGCCGGAGTACATCACCTGCATGTTGTCGAGCGAAATGACACCCACGGGCTCTGCAACAAAGTAATTGTCGGTGTATGTATATTCCTTTGTACCGCCGTCTGGACTTGTGACGTATGCGGTGACATTCACTTTTTGCTGACCCACGCTGTTACATACTGTACGGTAGTGTACAGAACCGCTGTCGTTACTGACTAACTGTTGTCCGTTGACTGTTGCATTGAATTTCTGGCGAGAGTCATAGGCAGCCACGTTAATGTCTGTTTCATAGACACCGCCACGGATAATGTATGTTGATTTAGGCCTCGAGATAAGGGCAATCTGGTCGAAGGAGAAGTCGCCTTTGCTGACCTGCTTGTACAGCATGTTGACAGCGTCAAATTCGGCGTTCATCGTCTCGGCTTTCATACGGGTCAAGGTCACAAGACCGGCACCGGCGACAACTTCACTGAAATTCTTCGTCTCCCAGTTGACGGTCTTGTTCTCTTTGTCAAGGAAAGTCTTGTCGACATCGAACGGGAACTTCACGTTGACCGAGTCATCGCCAAGAATGTCCTTCACTGTTGCCACATATTCAGATATCTTTTTGTGAAGGTCATAGGCCTGACCAGTACCATTCTCCGTGGAGCCGTCAAGGAAGAAGTTAGGAGCACCATGAGTGTCGTCCAGGCCTTTCTCCATCCACGCAAAACCGCCCAGCTGAAGGGCTCTTCTCACACTGTCAAGGTTTGTGGTGCCATCGGCATTCTTTAGGTTGACGTCTATCGTAATTTTGGGGTTGTCAGGATCAGTGTGAATCTTTGCTACATCGGGACACACCATACCAATAAACTCGTATTCAAGACTGTCTATATATTCCTTCAGCTCGTTGGATAAACCGCGCACTTTCTGGGCCTTGTCGTAACTCTCCTGCACTTTGTCGCGGCTGTTCTCTAACGCTATGTCAAAGTTGGCATAGGTGTCGTCCAGCTTTGTCTGAAGGTTTATGTTTGAGTTGGTCATTGCGGAACCTACAGACCTGAAACCTTCCACAACCTCTGCCGACACGTTCAAGGCCAACATGGCGGTGTACACGAGGTACATCATTGTAATCATCTTTTGTCTCGGGGTTTCCGGACAGTTTGTTGCACCCATTGTCTATTCCTTTCTTTAGTTATTATAAGAGGTTTGGTTAGACGTATGGTCGATTACAAGCGGGTTTGCATAGCGGCAAGCATATTGCCATATACATTGTTGAGTTCCGCAACCTTGCGAGTGAGGGCGTCAACCTGTTCTTTGTATTTGGTGATACCTTCGGCACTGTCGCTGAAGTTGGAAAGCATCGTAGCCATCTTCTCTTCGAACTCTTTGTTAAGGTTCATCTGAGCCGAAGCGTTGTTGATCTGCATCTCGTACATGGCGTTGATACTGCTCAAACTAGCCGACATTTTCTTCATCTCTTCCACGTAGCTTACTTCACCGCCGAGCGATTCGGCAGTTTCGCGGTATATGGCGGAGAGTGTGGAAATAGCCTCAGGGGCGCCCTGCATGCTTTCAAGCAACTTGCCTGCCTGACCGGCAACGCCGTCCATATTGTTGACAAACTTGTCGGTGGCAGCTGTCACATTGGCCATGTTGTTCATTGAGTTGGCGCTCTCTGCCAGGTTCTGCATGCCTTGACCAAGTCGATCCATGAGTTCGGGACTGATGTTTGCGTCAGCAAGCATCTTGTCAAGTTTTGCCGACAGCGGGTCTTTGCTCTCGGGCAGGACTTCTATCGGGTTGCCGTTCTCGTCGAGCTCAGGCTCCAGCATTGCCTCTTCAGCCATGCCAGCGAGTTCTGGATAAACAAGGCTCCAGTCCCACTCTTTGTGAGGCGGTTCGAAGGCCGACAGGAAGAAGATGATGGTCTCAGTACCCATACCGGCAATAAGCATGATATTTGCGCCGGGCCAGTGCATAATCTTGAACAAAGCACCGACGATAACGACTGCTGCGCCCCAGCCATACAGCTTGGCCATGAAGTTCTTATACGCTTTACTGCGAACGAGATTGTCTATGAAGCTCATAATGGTTATTTTTTTTGTGTTTGCTTATTATATATAATGTGTTCTTATTATTATTGTAGAAGCGAATTGTTATCTTGCCACGTTGCTAGCAGTACGCAGGTTGTCACCCTTCACACGACCCAGGTAAGGCTGCACGCAGCGGAAACCGATGTAGCACTTGGCGGTGTCCATGAACTCATAGGTGCGGGTCTGGACCTGAATGAAGTATTTCTGGTCTTTCCAGCTACCACCGCGAACCACTTTACGTTTCATTGCCAGCGGGTCGTCGTCTTTGGCGTTGTAGTTGTAGTAGGGGGTCTGGGCATTGGCGACCTGATAGGTTGACTCATTGAATGCATCAAGGCACCATTCGCTCACGTTTCCAGCCATATCGTACAGGCCGTAGTCGTTAGGAGCATAGTGGCCGACCATAAGAGTCTTCACGCCACCGTCGTCGTCATAAGCGCCTTTCAGAGGCTCATAGTTGGCGAGGAAGCATCCATTCGGGTTACGCACATAAGGACCACCCCAGGGATAACTCTGGCTGGCGATGCCACCTCGGGCGGCAAACTCCCATTCGCTCTCGGTGGGCAGACGGAAGTCGTTGAGCTGTGAGTAGTCGATGCTCTCCAGATACTGGTTCAGCATGTTGCTGCGCCACACGCAGAAGGCTTTTGCCTGACGCCAGCTCACGCCTACCACAGGATAGTTGTCATAGGCAGGCGACGAGAAATAACTGCGGGTGAAGTCTTCGTTCATGCTGTAAGCATAGTCATGCACCCAGCAAAGAGTATCGGGATAGATGTTTATGTACTCGCGCTGTATCTGGTTCGAGCGACTGTTGAGGCCTTTGGGGCGCACAGCAAACGATGTGCCGCGATACTCGTTCTTGGTAGTAACACCGTTCTCCTTCTTGGAGATGTTGTCGTAATCTATATAATAGTATTCATAGTTAAGTTTGGATACATCCATGACGCGGCGATGGTTAATGTCGATAATATAGTAGCCACCGTCAATCAAAGCCTGACGGACATCGGCGTCTTTGAAGTCTATTTTGGCCTTCTTGTTCAAGATGGGAGGATCTATGGGTTCGCCATAGGCATCCTCTTCAACCAGAAATCCCTCTATGCCGGCCTCACCGAGCATGCGGCGTGCCACAGAGTCGCGGACAGCAGCCACAAACTGGCGGTATTCGTTGTTGGTGATCTCTGTTTCGTCCATGAAGAACGAACCAATCTGCATCTTACGGGGTTGTGTCGTCGTAGCGTCGCCGTAGGTGACGTTCTGCACACCAGCACCCATTGTGTAGTTGCCTTGGTTGATGAAGACCATGCCTTTCAGGTCAATGTCCTCAAAGTATGGACGGTCGTTGACACCGACCAGTTCACCTTTGTTTGACGAGCCGCAACCGGCCATGATGATGGCGGTGGAGGCGGCGAGCAGGATAAACAGCTTCTTCATATTGTCGTTTTTTTATTTTGTTCTATAACGTGATTTCCTTAAAAATGTTTCGCTATTAATTATATTTAACGTAAGTATAGCGTATTCCCCGATACCGTTGGCGGGCGTTTCGGGTTGCTGAACTGGAACGCTGCATTGAGGTATATCTCTATGGAGCCGAGACTGCGTCCATTGGCGAAGCCGAGCTTAGAGGTCGTGAGGTCGTAGGCTACACCTACCTGCATTATCTTCAGGAAGTTTACGCCGGCGAGGAATGTCACTGCATCGCCGAGGCGGTAGCCGAGGCCGCCCCAGAAGATGTTCTCATAATCGAGCAGGCATGCAAAGTCGGCCTGGAAAATAGAGAAGTTGGCCGTCTTCAACAACGCCGAGGGTTTCAGTTTCAGTGACGGGTTATATGGGAATGTGTATTCATAGCCACCCATCAGGTAGAAGGTGCGTGTGTTCTTGATGTTCAGGTTCTCGCTCTTCGATCCCAGTAGGTTCTTGGCTGCAAGGCTGATATAAAAGACGCCGGGCACCTGATAGTACAGGCCGGTAGATACATCGATCAGAAAGTCTGACACATCCTGTTGGCTCACCAGTGGGTCGTTGGCCGAACTGGTGGGGTTGGTCGGGTCTCCGCTCATGTCGTTCATACCGAACAAGCTTGAGGTCTTGAACTTGTAGTTCTGGAGGTCAGCCTCGATACCTGCAGCCAGCGTGCCGGGTCCCCAGAAGATGCGGAAGGCATAGTCTATGGCGAAGGTCGAGTTGTCGTGGTAGCCGACTTTCTCGGAGGTGAAGGTGCCACCGATGCCACCATGTAGCCATCTCACGGGCAGGTCGAAACTGAACAGCAGGTTCGTGGGCTTCGAACCTGCTTCGCCCGTGGGTGTAGGTGCCTGCAGCTGGAGCCCCATCCACTGGCTGCGGTACAATGCGGTGGCCGAAATATTGCCGGAGCTTCCTGCGTAGGCTGGGTTATAGCTCAGGCGGTTGAACATAAAATGTGTGTACTGACCCTCGTTTTGTGCCGTTGCAGACGACAAAAACAACACCAAAGCCACCAAAAAAGCGATGGTTTTTGGCATCTGCGATGTGGTTTTCTGTCTTCTGTTTATTGCCACAATGGCTTGTTTTTTAGTTCACTACGCGTAGTTTTTCAATAGTTGCACGCCTTTTGTGCGTGTCAAGTTTGAATGTGCAAAGATAATAATATTTATTTATATGGCGAAAAAAAGTTTGTTTTTTTTATTCACATGGTGTCACGGCAATGTCTTTGAAGGAGTGCCGCAAGGCCTTGCCGAGGTCGTTTGCGTTGTCGACAGGGAGCCTCACGTTAAGTATCATCCTGACTTTCCCGCTGTCCTCCGCGGGTTCTATTATCACATCGTCGCGGTATAGTTCCGGTAGCAGGTCGATCTGTTCAAATGCCTGTGTATGTGTCACGCTCTCAGATAGTATTAGGTTGTATCGGTCGGCGGCTGCTTTGTGCTTTTCGATTGTCTTCGGTGCCTTTGTGGGTTTCGCTTTCGGGGTTGTTGGTTCCGATTGTTTCTTGTTCGTCAGCTTTGAGTATACTGAATCGAACATCGTCTCCTGTTTTGCCCAGCGTTCTTCGTAACCGTCTGGCAATATGCGTACTGTCACTGGCTGGCAGCCCTTGATACCTATCGCTGTCGCGGCACGGTGGCTCAAATCGAACACTCCGCGCTTCGGGCAGCGGTCGTTGACTCTGACAATCACCTGGAGTCCGGTGTTGCGGTTGGTCACCATCACCATGGTGCCGAGTTTTATTTTCCAATGTGCCGCGGTGAACTTGTTCTGGTCGAATATCTCGCCGTTGGCGGTCTTTCGTCCTTCGAATCTGTCGTGGTAGAATGTTCCTTTGTTTGGATATTCCGTCACTGTGTCGGTCACGGCATAATTCTGCGCCGCCGCCCATAACGGGCAGAGTGCCAACATGATGATTGCTACGATTTTCTTTACCATACCACTGCGTCTTCGTGGAACCATTGTCCATGGAGCCGTAGCACCTGTTCTATAACGTCGCGCACGCAGCCTTTGCCGCCGTCGCAGTGTGACACGTAGTCGCACATGTCCTTGATTTCCACTGCAGCGTCTGCGGGACATGCGCTGACGCCGGCGCGCTTCAGCATGGGGTAGTCTGGCAGGTCGTCGCCCATGCACAGCACCTCCTCGTCCTTCAGTCCGTTGTCGGCCAGGAACTTGTTGTACGTGTGTATCTTGTCGCCACAGCCCGTGTAGCATTGTGTCACTCCCAGCATCGCCATCCTGTTGTCGATGCTTGCCGATGTGGCCCCGCTGATGACGGCCACGGTGTAGCCTTTCTTCACGGCATATTGCACAGCATAGCCGTCCTTGATGTTGCCGCAGCGCACAGTCTCGCGGTTAGCGTAGACCCATACGTCGCCGTTGGTCATCACCCCGTCGAAGTCAAAGACGAAGGCGCGAATCTTGCTTAGTTTTTCCTTGTAGTTTATCATTGTTCTGTCTATGGTTTGGCTATGTCGAGCATTTTTTCGTATACCTTGCGCCACCCCTGCCATCCGAAGAACTCGCTGAGGTTCTGGTTGTGCAGTATGCAGCAGAAATCGCCTCCCACCTTGCGTACCGTCTCCACAAGCCTGCCGTAGGTGGCCACGGCTTCCTCAGGTGTCTGCCGCATGTACTTCTGCAGTGTGGTGTCCATCACACAGAAGGGGTGTATTGTAAGCACGGTTTCCATGTCACGGTCGAGGTCGTAGAAGGGGTATGGCACACTGATGCCTGCGCGGAAACCGATAGTCTCCGAGTATCCCATTGTGTAGTCGTCCTTTATGCCTGCGTGCAGCAGCATGCGGTAACTTGCCGGCAGCTTCAGCCGCAGGAAGTGGTAGCGTGACCTGAATATCGGGCGGTGCAGTATATCCTCCAGGCGCTTGCTTTCGATGTCTATCCTCCTGGGCTCTTCCAGCGAGTAATAGCCGGGGTGGATTCCCATGTGGGCGTAGTCGTCGAGGTGTTGCAGCAGGTCCCTCGTGTAGGGGTTGAGGTGGTTCGACGGCTTGTCGTATTGGCCGTAGTCGGCCAGCAGTGCGAAGAACTGCAGTCGTGAGCCCGGCACTTTTTTGTGCTGCTCTATGATGTAGTCGAACGTGTCAAAGGGGTCGTCTTCACGGTGGCACAGCACCCTTATGCGTCGATTCACCTCCGTGTAGTCGCGCCTTGCAAAGAGGTCGCGCAGCAACCCTGTCACGGTGCGGAACACACCCTTGTGCAGGTAGCACCATGCCGCGTCGATGTCCACCGTCTGCACCATGTGGTAGCTCCTCGGCGTCAAGCCGATGTCGGGGTACCGTTCCGTCAGCTTGTCGCGAAGCATGACGGCCCACTGGTCCACCACGGGTTGGTCTATGAATCCAGCCTTCACCGCCAGGCTTTGGTCGGCGGTGAAGCGTCCGTGTTCGTCCTCGCTGTGCGGCAGGTATTCCTCGTAGCGGCTCACCATGTAGAAGGTCGCCGCCAGCAGGTCGAAGCCGAAGTCTATGTCGCGTCCATGCACAGGAAAAAGCGTCCACTGGCCGTCTATCTGCGTCGCACGCGGCTCCTGGTCCTCTATCGATGTGCTTGTCAGCAGGCCGCAGCTCTTGATGAAGAGGCCGTCGCCCACGCGTTTCGGGCCGTAGCACAACTTCGGACCGTCGTATTGCTCGAAGTAGCCGGTGTCGGTGGTGATGCTGAACTCGGCTCGCAAAAGGTGCTTGAACAGCACGTTAAGTGTGTATCCCGTCCTGTTCGTCAGCCGTGGTGTGTATATCAGTAGCATCTATCTCGTTATTGTGCTGATTCTCTTTGTACTGTCCACTATCAGCGACAGTGTCGTGCCCAGCGGCAGGGCGCGGTTGTCGGTGCCGAGGTGGCCCATAGGGGCGTTGAAAGCCACGGGGTAGGACTTGTCGGCCACGGCGTCAAGCACTATCTCCTCCGCCGTGTGGCCCCAGGGGATGGTGTTGTCGTGCATGTCCGTAAGGCCGCCTACGACGAGACCCGCCAGGTCGTCGAGCATACCGGCACGACGCAGGGCTTGCATCATGCGGTCTATGTGGTAGAGGTACTCGTCGAGGTCTTCGATGAGCAGTATCTTGCCATGTGTATCTATCTGTGAACGTGAGCCGAGCAGGCTGTACAAAATGCTGAGGTTGCCTCCCACGACCATCCCTTCGACCACACCTCTGCGGTCGAGCGGATGGCTGTCCCAGGCGATGGCTTGAGGCCCGCCGAAGAGGGCTTGGCGCAGGCTCTCGGTGGCTGGGCAGGGGCTGCCGTCGGCCGGGAAGTTGATGGGCATGGTGGCATGGAGTGTCGGCAGACCGAGGGTGGCCTGCACTTGGCTGTGCAGCACTGTGGCGTCGCTGTAGCCGACTATCCATTTGGGATGGCTGCAGAAGCCGCTGAAGTCGAGTCTGTCTATGATACGCACGGTGCCGTAGCCGCCGCGGGCGCAGAATATCGCCTTTATTGACGGGTCGTCGAGCAGCCCTTGTAGCAGTACTGCGCGGTGGTCGTCGCTGCCTGCCAGCTGGTCCTGCCGCTCGTAGAGCCCGTCGGGCACCACAACCTCAAGCCCCCAGGCGGCGAGCGTCGTGACGGCCGGAGCCATCTCCTCGGGGCTCACGGCGCGCGCCGGTGCCGCTATAGCCACGCGGTCGCACGCTTTAAGGTATGGTATCGCAGGCCGCATGATTACAGCTGGTTATAGTTCTGCGAGAAGGTGTCGCCGCCGCGCAGGTCGCCCGTGGTGAGGCCTTTGCGCAGCCATTTCACACGCTGTGCCGAGGTGCCGTGGGTGAAACTCTCGGGCATCACCTGTCCGCGGGCGCGCTTCTGCAGGTAATCGTCGCCGATTTTCTGTGCCGCGCCTATGGCCTCTTCGAGGTCGCCGTCCTCCAGCGAGCCGAATGTTTTGTTTTCGTGGTAACCCCACACGCCGGCGTAGTAGTCGGCCAGCAGTTCTATGCGCACGCTCATGCGGTTCTTCTCGGTGTCGTCCATTCGCGCCATCTGGCTGTGAGCCTTGTCGAGGGTGCCCAGCAGATGTTCCACATGGTGTCCCACCTCGTGGGCTATGACGTAGGCGTAGGCGAAGTCGCCGCCGGCGCCGAGGCTCTTGGGCATCTCGTTGAAGAAGTCGAGGTCGAGGTAGACGCACTCGTCGGCTGAGCAGTAGAAGGGACCCACCGACGAGGTGGCGCTGCCGCAGCCGCTCTGTACCGAGCCTTTGAATATCACCAACTTGGGGGCGCGGTAGGTGAGGCCCATACGCTTGAACTGGTCGCTCCACACATCCTCCGTCGATGCCAGTATCTGCAAGGCGAAGGTCTTGAGTTGCTCTTCTTGTGCTGTGGGTATATATTCTTCGGTCTGTGTGCTTTGGCTACCGAGCTGCTGTATCACCTCGGTGGGGTTGCCGCCGAGGAGCAAGGCTATAAGACCCGCTATGATGACGCCGCCGATGCCAAGGCCGGCAATCTTGCCGCCGCCTTTGCCGCGACGGTCTTCGAAGTTGCTGCTCTGTCGTCTTCCGTTAAGATTCATAGTGCTGTGTTTAGTGTTTGTGGTCTATAACGCACTCCCCCGTTTTTTATTGCCCTGCAGTATGGATTATTTTTAAATTAAGTATATTTACGGTGCCGTTCGGGTATTTAGACGGAGTCGTTTTGGTATGGAGCCGGTACGGAGCCCCTACGCCCCCCCC
>JAEEGI010005790.1_pt1 | contig 28300 bp, 24 predicted proteins | sample 8958751 | NCBI WGS metagenome assembly JAEEGI01 (sample SAMN16246545, study PRJNA631951) | gut metagenome | biome: gut microbiome; feature: rumen; material: KS-attached | host: Bos | place: Iran: Karaj | collected 2018-10 | reverse complement strand
GCATAAGCTTTTCTTACATTGTTCAATTTTCAAGGTGCATCCGCTGCCATCGCGACAGCTTTGCTATAGTATCAAAACGCACCGACTTTGTCAAGTTATTTTTTCAAAAAACAGAAAAAATTTTTTGATGACAAAAAACGCCGCGCAGTGTTGTTACTATATCACCGCGCGACGTATTTTGTCAATGTTTTTACACCAATTTTTAACTGATTTTTACAGTTTTTTAATTGTTGTTATCACCCAACGTCCCGATATACGGAAGCGGCTCTTCCTGGCCGTTCACGACATTGGTGATGCCTTTGTAGATGAAGAACAACCTTGCAAGCGAAGCGATCCAGCCGATACCGCCCAGTGTTCCACCCAGGAAATCAGCAATAAGGCTGAAGATGAACAGTCTCATTCCCTGTCTGGAGTGATACTGAGCAAACTCATCCTGAGGAGCCAGGAATTTCGGCACCAGGAACAACAGTCCCAGATAACTCAAGCCAGCCATAAGTTTACTGCTCTGAGCGGAGGAGTTGTTTGCAGCTGTGCCTGTGGAGCTTGGGCGGTTTACATAAGACTGCGCACGTGCTTCATTCTCTTTCTGGCGCCGCGCATACTCTTTCTCTGCCCACTCGCGGTTTTTCCTCTGCTGTTCGGCTCTTTCCTGTTCCTGCCGGGCCTGTTCTTCCCTGCGCTTCTGCTGCTCCTCGGCCCACTTTCTGCTCTGTTCCTGATTCTTGCGGCGCTGCTCTTCCAGCTGCTTTCTCAGCTCTTCGGTCTCGGCTTTTGCCGCGGCGGCCGCAGCTTCTGCTTTCTTTTCGCTTTCCGGCTCATAACCGCACGACAGGCAGGAGACCTGTCCGTCGGGAATATATGCTCCGCAGTGTGCGCAATATGGCATTTTGCATCCTCCCAGTGATCTTCAGATTAATCTGTGTTTATTTTAACAGAAAGATCCTGCGTCATCAAGAAAACAGAATGTGAATTATTTCTTTTCCCGGATCTCCTGCTGCAGCATCTCAAGGAACGCCTCGTAGCTCATCGCGCCGAGGTCCTTGCCGCTTCTGGTGCGCACGGCGACTGTGCCGGCTTCGACTTCCTTGTCGCCGATGACCAGCATGAAGGGGATCTTCTGCATCTGCGCCTCGCGGATCTTGTAGCCGATCTTCTCGTTGCGGTGATCCGATTCCGCGCGGATGCCGGCGCTCTCCAGCTTCGCCTGCAGCTCATTGCAGTAATCCACGGTGCGGTCAGTGATGGAGAGGATTGTGACCTGAACGGGGGCCAGCCACGTCGGGAACGCACCGGCGTAATGCTCGGTGATCACGCCGATGAAGCGTTCGATTGAGCCGAACACAACGCGGTGGATCATCACCGGGCAGTACTTCTCGCCGTCGGAGCCGGTATAGGTCAGGTCGAAGCGGCCGGGCAGCTGGTAGTCCAGCTGAATGGTTCCACACTGCCAGGTCCTGCCCAGAGAGTCCTCGATATGGAAGTCCAGCTTGGGGCCATAAAAAGCGCCGTCGCCCGGGTTGATGATGTATTCCTTGCCGATGGACGTGATTGCATCTGCCAGTGCGGCTGTGGCGATGTCCCAGTCCTCCACAGAGCCGATATGATCTTCCGGCATGGTGGAGAGCTCGATCGTATACGGGAGCCCGAACACGGAATAGACCTCGTCGAACAGCTGCGCGATGCGGACGACCTCATCCTTGATTTGATCTTTCCGCAGAAGGATGTGTGCATCGTCCTGCGTGAAGCAGCGGACGCGGAACATGCCGTGCAGCGCGCCGGAAAGCTCGTGACGGTGGACAAGGCCCAGCTCGCCGTAGCGGAGCGGGAGCTCCTTATAGGAGTGCGGCTCCAGATCGTACACCAGGATACTGCCGGGACAGTTCATCGGCTTGATGGCAAAGTCCTCATCGTCGATGACGGTGGTGTACATGTTGTCCTTATAGTGATCCCAGTGGCCGGAAGTCTCCCACAGCGTTCTCTTCATGATCTGCGGCGTGGAGATCTCCACATAGTCCCACTTCTTGTGGACCTGGCGCCAGTAATCGATCAGGGTGTTTTTGAGCACCATGCCCTTCGGCAGGTAGAACGGGAAGCCGGGCGCCTCGTCGCGGAACGCGAAAAGGCCCAGTTCCTTGCCCAGACGCCGGTGGTCGCGCTTTTTGGCCTCTTCCATCTGGACAAGATACTTGTCCAGCTCTTCCGTCGTGCGGAAAGCCACACCGTTGATGCGGGTGAGCATCTTGTTGTTGCTGTCGTTCTTCCAGTAAGCGCCGGACTGCTGCGTGATCTTGAAAGCCTTCAGGGCCTTGGTATAGGTCAGGTGGGGCCCCAGGCACATATCCACATATTCGCCCTGCTGGAAGAAGCTGAATTCGTTCTCGTCAGCCAGGTCGTCAATATGCTCCAGCTTGTACTTCTCACCGCGCTCCGCCATCAGCTTTTTGGAATCCTCGCGATTGAGGATATACGCTTTGAACGGAAGATTCTCCTTGACGATCTTCTTCATTTCCTTCTCGATCGCTTCGAGGTCTTCCGGAGTGAGCTTGCGGTCGCCCAGGTCTACGTCATAATAGAAGCCGTTCTGCGTGGCGGGGCCATAGGCAAAATCCGCCTCCGGATAAAGCCGCTTGATCGCCTGCGCCATGATATGCGCGGCGGAATGGCGAAGAACGTGCAGTTCCTCTTCCTGCGGGCACTCGCCGACTGTTCCGTCCTTGTTGATGATCTTCATGATCCGATCCTCCTTATGAATCAAAAAGCACCCCTGACGCCATGCGTCAAGGGTGCAAAGTTTTTACACGGTTCCACCTTGAACTTTATCTCTTGCGCACCTAACGCGTGCCCGCGGGGAACCATTTCCTGTTCCCGGCTCCGGAGCGGTCGATTTCTGGTTTTCCGGGGCGGCTTCCAGCCATTGGCTGCCCTCTCTGTGCGGAAAATTCAGGATCGTTCTCCATCCCTGCCTTTTTAGCTGCCTTAGTTTATCACCTGGTTTTCGGTCTGTCAAGATTTCTGTCGGGAAAGTTACACATTAAAGCGGAACATGGTAACGTCGCCGTCCTGCATGATGTATTCCTTGCCCTCGAGGCGGAACAGGCCCTTCTCTTTCACGGCTGCCATTGAGCCGCAGTTCTTCAGATCCTCAAAAGCGACGATCTCGGCGCGGATGAAGCCTCGCTCGATGTCCTTGTGGATCTTCCCTGCCGCTTTCTGGGCTTTCGTGCCGCGCACGATGGTCCAGGCGTGGACGTCGTCCTCGCCGGCTGTCAGGAACGAGATGTAGCCCAGCAGATCGTACGAGGTTTTGATCAGACGGTCCAGGCCCCGCTCGGTCAGGCCGAGGTCTTCCATAAACATCTGCGCCTCTTCCTCTTCAAGGTCGGTCAGATCCTCCTCGAACTTGGCTGCTACCGGCAGCACCGCAGCGCCGTGCGCCTCGGCATAAGCCTTCAGCGCGAGGAAGTTCGCATTCCCGTCGGGGTCGCTCATGCCGTCCTCGTCCAGGTTCGCCACATAGATGACAGGCTTAATGGTCAGCAGACCACCGTCGGCCAGCATGTCGGCGTCCTCGTCGGTAAACTCAAAATCGCGGGCGGGCTTTTCCTCGGTCAGATGCGCGATCAGCGCCTCGCATGTCTCGCACTCGTGCTTGTACTTCTTGTCTCCACTCTTCGCATTCTTCTTTGCGCGCTCCAGACGGCGCTCGGTGATCTCGAGGTCGGCAAGGATCAGTTCCAGTTCAAAAGACTCGGCGTCCCGCACCGCGTCCGCCGGCTCGACGAAGATATCGTCGTTCTCAAAGCAGCGCACCACTTCCACCAGCGCGTCCACCTGGCGGATGTTCTGGAAGACCTCGTTCCCCTTTCCACCGGCGCTGACGCCAGCAATATCCACGAAGTCAACGGTCGCCGGAGAGTACTTTTTCGGATGATAGTATTCCGCCAGCCAGTCCAGACGCTCGTCCGGAACCTTCGCATTGCCGATATTCGGCTTAGCCCCGGCGTTGGTATAGCTCCCTGTCTCGGCTTTCGCACCGGTCAGGGCATTGAACAGAGTTGTCTTTCCCACATTGGGAAGACCCACGATCCCTAATTTCATCTGTCTTACATCTCCTTATTTTCTGGCAACACAAGTATACCACAGCAGATGTCTTTTTCAAGCCTCTGATTTTGCCCGTGTTTCTCTCTGTTTCTTTTTCAAAAAACTCTCTGCGTCAAAAAATCTTTTGCTTTAAAGTTCAATTAAGTTTGAGCGCCTATGATATGCCCGAAAGCAAAAGAAAGGAGGCGCCGCAATGGATACGACCTTCATTTTTAAACGGATCGAAAAAAAGTATCTTCTTTCCGAAACGCAGTTCGAAGAGCTGTTTCAGCTCATAGGCCCGCATCTAAAGCCTGACGAGTTCGGCCGCAGCACGGTGAAGAGCCTCTACCTCGACACGCCGGATCACCGCATCATCCGCAATTCCATGGAGGCAGTGGATTATAAAGAGAAGCTTCGCCTGCGCTGTTACGGCACCGCTTCTGCGGATTCCACCGTTTTCCTGGAGCTGAAGAAAAAGTACGGAGGCGTGGTATACAAACGCCGCGCAGCCATGACCCTCACGGAGGCGGAACGGTATCTGGATCTGGGAATCAGGCCTTTTGAAAGCCAGATCATGGCCGAGATCGACTGGGCCATGAAACTGTACGAAAGACCGAAGCCGGCAATGATGATCGCCTGCGAACGGGAAGCCTGGTTCGATGAGGAACATCCCGATCTCCGGCTGACCTTTGACCGGAACATCCGTTACCGCGAAACGGAACTGCAGCTCAGCCGCGGCTCCGCCGGAATCGGTCTGCTGCCGAACCGGACAGTCCTGCTGGAGATCAAAACAGCGGGCGCCATGCCGCTCTGGCTGGCTGACGCTCTGAACGCGGAAGGGATCCTGCCGGGAAGCTTTTCCAAATACGGCACCGCCTACACCCGCACCCTTGAAGAAAAGAACCATCCTGTATCCATCATAGAAGGAGGAAACAAATATGTCGTCAATCTTTAGTTCCGTTCTGACCGGGAGTTTTTCAGTCGGTCTCTATCTGCTGTGCCTGCTCTTTGCCTGCCTTTGCGGAACCGTCACAGCGTTTGTGTTTTCCCGCGAGAGCACAGTAAGCCGCAGTTTTCTGATCTCGCTCGTCGTTCTGCCGATCATCGTTACCACAGTCATCCTCATGGTAAACGGAAACATAGGAACGGGCATCGCCGTGGCAGGAGCTTTTTCTCTCGTCCGCTTCCGCAGCGCGGCAGGCAGGGCAAGAGACATTTCCGCGATCTTTCTGGTCATGACGGCCGGTCTTGCCTGTGCGGCAGGATATATCGCCATCGCGCTGCTGTTCACCCTGATCGCTTCCGGCGTGATCCTGCTTCTCTCCCGCATCCCCATGAGCTGCGACCGTTTTGTGGAACTGCACATCTCGGTCCCCGAATCCCTTCACTTTGCCGATGCCTTTGATGATCTCTTCGCGCAGTATACAAAGACCTGGAAGCTCATCAAAGCAAAGACTTCCAATATGGGAAGCCTGTATAAACTGGACTATATCGTAGAAATGAAAGACCCGTCCGCCGTGCAGGAGTTTCTGGACGCCCTGCGCTGCCGGAACGGGAATCTGGAAATCGCAATTCTCAATGACACAAAAGGAGGAGAAGAATTATGAAAAAATCATTGAAAATCACACTGGTCACGGTCCTCGCCCTCACTCTGCTGGCAGGAATCGGACTGCCTGTCGCCTCAGCTGCGACCGGAACCATCACCACAGACACTGCTGCAGATCCGTCGTCTGTATCGATCTCGGCAGATTCGGAAACCTCGGTCTCCAAACGCGACGCCTCCGGCGAATATGACGCTTCAGAGGCTGTGACGCTCTCCCCGGAAGACGACCTGACGATCACGGAAGCCGGCGTATACATCCTTTCCGGCAGCTATGAGAATGCCATGATCACAGTTGACGTCGGAGAAGAAGATAAAGTACAGCTCGTGCTGGTCAATGCAGCGATCACCAACGAATATGGCCCTGCGATCTACGTCCGCAGTGCGGATAAAGTGTTCATCACCGCTGCGGAGGGCACCGTGAACACGATCTCCGACGGAGCAAATTATACGTTTACTGACGATGATTCGACGCCGGATGCCGCCGTCTTCAGCAAAGACGATCTTACGATCAACGGTGCCGGCAAGCTCACGATCACCGGAAACTACAAGCACGCAGTCGTATCCAAGGACGATCTCGTCGTCACGGCGAAGGATCTGACTGTAAACGCGCAGAACGCCGGCCTGAATGGAAAGGAATCCGTGACGATCTCGGAAGCGACGGTAACCATCACTGCAGGCACCGACGGCATCCGCTCCGATGAAAAGGCGGAGATCCTCAGCGGTACCCTGAACATCACGGCAAGCGAAGGCATTGAAGCGACCTATGTTCTCATCAGCGGCGGCGACATTACGATCCAGGCTTCGGACGATGGCATCAATGCCGCACGGAAGTCCACCGCCTATACGCCGACGGTCGAGATCACAGGCGGCATCGTAACCATCACGATGGGTGCGGGCGATACCGACGGCATCGACTCCAACGGGAACATCATCATCACCGGCGGAACGATCAGTGTGAACGGAAACTCTGCCTTCGACTATGACGGCAGCGCGACCTTTACCGGAGGCACTGTGTATGTGAACGGCCAGCAGGTCACCACGCTCCCCAACCAGATGATGGGCGGCGGCATGGGTGGATTCGGCGGTCACGGCGGCATGGGCAGCCAGGGCGGTTTTGATGGCCAGAACAGTTTCGGCGGAGGCCACGGAGGCGGACATCCTTAACATCGATCATACAACACACAGCAAACGGGACCCGGACAAGTATCCGGGTCCCGTTTCTGTTCTCATGTGTTTTTCAGCAAAGCGGCAGTTCCGCCGTCACGGTCAGAGAAGCGCCGTCCTCAGACTCCGCATGGATCTTTCCTTTGTGTGCTTCCGTCACAGCCTTCGCAATCGCGAGCCCCAGTCCGAAGCCGCCGGATTCCGAATTGCGGGAGCTGTCGCCGCGGGCAAAGCGCTCGAACAGATGGTCTGCGTTCCCTTTTTCCATGGGCAGGGTACTGTTTTTTACGACCAGGCGCGCGTTTCGTCCCCCCTGCTCCAGTTTCAGCTCCACTGTGCCGCCTTCCGGGGAATACTTCATGGCGTTGTCCAGCAGAACAGAGACCAGTTTGGCAAGCGCCTTTTCATCGCCGTTCATGTTCAGGTCCGGCGCAACAGCGGAATGAAACACCCTGCCTTTTGACAGAGCAAGCGCCTGAAATGACTGCGCCGTCTCCTCAACAAGCTCGGAAAGAGAAAACTCCTGCATCCGAAGCGCGGCATTTTCCTCCTCCATCCTTGACAGATAGATCAGATCGGCGGTGAGCTCCGTGAGCCGGTTCGTCTGCCTGCGGATATCTGTGATCCATTCGTTCTCTTCGTCCAGCTCCGACTGCAGAACATCCGCATCGGCCCGGATCACGGTGATCGGTGTTTTCAGCTCATGCCCGGCGTCGGTGATAAAACGTTTCTGCTTCTCGTAGCTCTCCGCGATCGGACGCACGATCCGGCCGGAAAACAGCAGCAGGAGAAGAAAGACCGCGAGGATTCCCGCGAGGGAGATGCCGACGCTGGCGTACAGGAAACTGCGGAAAGTGGAAAGCTCCCGTTCGCAGTTGAGAAACAGCAGCATGGTTTCGCCGTTGCAGACAGTGCGGCAGTAACGATATTCACCGGTAAAGCCCTTTTCTTTCCCCGTGTCAAATATGCTCTCCGCAAGCGTCCCGGCCTCCTCTTCTGTCAGAGACGCAAGATTATCCAGGTCGATCGCGGAGACGGTTCCGTCCTCAGTGAAAGTGGCTGTGAAATAGCGGGACTGATAGGCAAGTTCCCTGTTGCCGCCGCGCTTTGTGTCAAACGGCTCTCTTTGCTGCTCTCCCGGCGGCGGAGTCTGCATCTCCGGCGGCCTGTCCTGCGCCCGGAACATCTGTCCCGGGAAGGAACCGTTATTGGCAGCGAGGATCTGCAGAGTCTCATCGGCTTCCGCGGTAAGGCTGCGGTAATTGATCAGGTTGATGGATCCGATCAGCAGAAGCAGCACGAGAAAGACCGCGGCGATCGCCGCAGCGATGAACTTTTTTCGGAGCTTCCTGATCATGATATGACCTCCAGATAATAGCCGACACCGCGCTGCGCTTTGATCTCGATATCCGCGTCGATCGCTTTCAGTTTTTTCCGCAGCGTGGAGATATACACCCACACGATGTTCATTTCCGCCTCGCTGTCAAAACCCCAGATGCGGTCCATGAATGCCTCGGTAGAGATCAGTTTCTTTGGATTGCGCATCAGCATCTCCATCATCTGGAATTCCTTGCCGGCGAGCTTATAGCTGCCGCCCGGTCCTGTAAGATCATAAGTCGCGCAGTCCAGTGTAACCTTCCCGGTGGTGAGCGTCTTATCCGGCTGGACGGAAAGTACCCGCGTCATCGCGCGGATCCGCGCCAGAAGCTCCTTCATGTCAAACGGCTTGGTCAAATAATCGTTGGCGCCGCTGTCAAGGCCGACGACCCGGTCGTCAATCTCGGATTTTGCGGTGAGCAGCAGCACGGGTGTGCTGTCGCCCCGGGCACGCATCTCCCGGAGCACTTCGATGCCGTCGCGTTTCGGCATCATCACGTCCAGGATCACTCCGTCGTAATTCTCCGTTGCGAGATAGTCCAGGGCGCTTTCGCCGTCATAGACCACGTCAACGGAGTAATTGTTTCTGACCAGGATCGTGGAAACGGCTCTGGCAAGGGATTTTTCATCTTCGGCATACAGAAGTCTCATCGGCTTTACCTCATATCAGGCTGATCGCTGCGGGGGGAACTCGATCCATACGATTCACGACAGGGACCCGTCTTCCAGGAACCGCAGCACCTGTTCTCTGCTCTTCAGCGCGGTCCCCGCGCCGACCGCCGTGGTGCAGATGGCGCCGCAGGCGTTGGCAAACCGGAGTGCCTCAAAATCGGTGCTTCCCCGCAGGATCTCGCAGGCAAAGCCTGCCACAAAGTTGTCGCCGGCGCCGGTGGCGTCGACAGCATCGATCGCACAGGCAGGCAAAGTGAACTCTTCGTTTTGATTACGGAAATAACAGCCTTTGCCGCCCAGTTTGATGATGACGTTTTTTACGCCGAAGCGCAGGAATTCCTCGGCCATCCCGTGCGGATCATCCTTTCTCGTATAGTAACGGGCCTCGTCCTCGTTGGGGGTGATATAGTCGATCAGCGGGAGCGAGTCGCTGATGTCCTCCAGCATCAGGAACCGGAAGTTCGGGAGCTTGGTGTCGGCAAAAATCAGTTCGCCGGCCTCTTTTGCCGCTTTCACAACGGAGTGAATGATCTCCGGGTCATCAAACGGCGCCCGGAACAAAGACCCAAAGATCACCGCTCCGGCATCAGTAAACCGCTCAGCGTAACGCTCCGGGTGGAAGTTATAACGATGGGCTCTGTTCGTGATCGATCTCCGCGTCCCGTCTTCACGTACGAACATTGTGGTAACAGGAGTCGCCTGCTGAGCTGAGCGGATCACAAGGCCGGTATCCGCGCCGCTGCGCTGAAGCGCCGCAACCACCAGATTGCCTGCCTCGTCCTCGCCGAGAGAACAGAGGATCCCCGTTCTCATGCCCAGCTTTGCCGCCGTCACCGCTTCGTTCACGGCTTCACCGCCCACATTCAGCGACCCGGACGCCGCCCGGTACCCCGACGCGGAAATGGGATTCGGGTCAAAGCCTTTGATGATGGAATCCACCAGTGCCATGCCGATACAGATCAGATCGTATCCACGTTCCATTTTCTGTTCCTCCCGGAAGTAAAAATGCCTTTTCCGTGCGTAAGCAAGTTTTTTATCAGATGATCAGGCCGTAGCGGTCCGCCAGCGGCAGGAGCACCTCATCGGACAGGCTGCCATCGTAGAGGGCGCGTCCCTGGTACAGGCGCAGCGCCTGCTCCAGAAGTACGCTGTCGTCGCACTGCAGGCAGAGCGGCTTTGTTATGCTGTACTGAACATCGGCAAAATTGTCGAGCTCGGAAGCCTCCCGGATCGCGATGGTAACGACCGGATCGTCGTTTTCCAGTGCCTCTTCCAGATTCTCTTCCAGGTCTTCATCACAGGGAAGCGCTTCACCCACAGGTACCGAAGGATCAAGGAAGAAGAGCTTCTTTTCCGTCGCGCACGGGAGCAGATCGGTGTGCTGCGGCTGCGGCACGGAAGGCACCGCTCCGGAAAGCGCCGTCTGCAGTGCCTGCAGATGCGCGGCCGTCGTTCCGCAGCAGCCGCCGAAGATCATGACGCCTGCTTCCAGCATCTCCGGAACGAAGGCTGTGAATTCCTCTGGCGAGCAGCGATAAACGGTCTCCCCGTTTTCCCCTTCCGGCACACCCGCGTTGGGCTTGGCGATCAGCGGTACACGCGCAATCTCATGCAGGCGCTTCAGCTGACCTGCCATGGCGTCCGGGCCGGTGGAGCAGTTCAGACCGAACGCCGCGATGCCCATACCCTGCATGATCTGCAGCACAGCGGTGATATCTGAGCCCATGAGCGTTTTTCCCTGCTCATTGACAGTAAATGAGACAAAAATGGGCTTTTTGCTGACGCTGCGCACGGCAAGCACAGCGGCTCTCGCTTCCGCCACGGTCATCATCGTTTCGATCACGAACAGGTCCACGCCCCCCTTTTCCAGTGCGTTCGCCTGCTCGGTATAGATCTCCACCAGTTCTTCAAAACTCGTATCGCCGAACGGATACAGGAACAGGCCTGTCGGTGCGATATCGCCGGCCACCCAGGCTCTGCCGCCGGCTGCCTCTTTGCTCAGAGCGGCAAGGCGCAGATTGAAATCTTCTACTTTATTAAACAGTCCGTTGGCCTCCAGCTTCACCCGGTTGGCGCCGAACGTCGGGGCATACAGCACACGGCTGCCGGCATCCACATATTCTTTCTGGACAGCCAGGATCACGTCCGGGTTTTCCAGCGTCCACTTTTCCGCACAGACGCCCGCGGGCATCCCGTGCTTCTGCAGCTGTGTTCCGGTGGCCCCATCCAGCAGCAGCGGATAGTTCAGTTCCATTCTTCATCCTCCTCGCAAAACAGCATTTTTTCAGGGAACAGGCGGTTAAAGTCGGCATTCCCGGAGAGCTCCAGATACCGGCAGCTTTCTTTGACGGAAAGCAGCTCTTCCCTGTCTTCCCTGCTCAGCAGCGCCATGGAAGCTCCCAACAGAGCCGTGTCGCCCAGCGGGGTTATTCTGCCGTTCCATTCTTCCGGAAGCATTCCCATAGTGATCGCGCTCTGCGGATCGAGTCTGCTCCCGAATCCGCCGGCAATGCAGACCTCTTCCACGTCTCCCGCAGTGATGCCGGCATTCTTCAGCAGAACGAAGATCCCTGCCGCGACTGCGGCCTTCGCCAGCTGGAGCTGCCGGACATCCGACGCCAGAAACCGCAGGGAACCGTCGGGCAGGAGCCAGAGTTCGCCGTTTTCGTTCTCATCTTCCCGCAACAGCGGGTGCCATTCTTCCGGAACTTCGTCCGGCGGAAGCAGGCGGCCGAAGCCGTCCACAACGCCTTCCCGCAGCAGGATCGCCAGCAGATCCAGCAGTCCGGAACCGCAGATCCCTTTCGGAGTTCCTCCTCCGATCACATCCAGCTCCAGTCTTCCGTTTTCCCGGCGCACAGCGCTGACGGCACCGTCTGTTCCGGCCATGCCGCAGGAGATGCCCGCGCCTTCGAACGCCGGGCCGGAAGCAACAGCGCAGCAGAGAAATCCGTCTTCCCCGCCCAGTGCCATTTCTCCGTTCGTTCCGATATCCAGGAAGAAGCGGTTTCCTTTTTTCCGGCGCAGTCCGCCGGCAAGAAGTCCAGCGGTGATATCTCCGCCCACATACCCGGCAACGCACGGTGCGTAACGGATTGGAATCCCTCTGAGGAGGTCCTCTCTTCCGTCATCGAACAGTGTTTCCGGGCGAAACGGCGCCACGGCGATGCCTGCCGGGGAAAGCCCTGCAAACAGGTGCTGCATGACGGTGTTGCCGGCGAGGAAGATCTCTTTTATCTCTGTGAGCGGGATCTTCGTATCCTGACACAGTTCCCCCAGCAGGCTGAGGATCTGACTGCGGACCAGCTCCGTCAGCTCTTTCAGTCCGTTTTCGTGTTCCATCGTATACTGGGTTCTGGTGATCACATCGGCGCCGAATCGGCGCTGATCGCTCCAGGCGCTTTTTGTTCCCAGTTCTTCTCCGTCGGAAAGCCGGAGAAGCCTGACAACGATAGTCGTGGTACCCAGGTCAACGGCAGCTCCATAACCCTCTCTGCCGGAATCGTGCTTTTCCGGGGTGCCGGCCGCGGTCTCCTGGATCACACCGCCGCTTTCTTCCCTCAGCGACACGGTGAGCACATCTTCCAGCGTTGTGCGGCAGGCGCGACGCTGTTCGGTTCCTTTTTCCGTCACGACGTCGACCAGGCACTTCCCGCAGGTCCCGCTGCCCCCGCAGGGAGCAGCCACCTGAAAGCCTTCCCTCTGCAGGACACGGAGCAGATTCTCCGCCTCGTCCGCAGTCACAATGCTCTCCTGTCGGTCGCTGACTATTCTGACAATTCTCATTTTCACCTGTCCCGGTGTATGATTTCGAATACTATTTGACAGTGCAACTTTTCTTCGTTATACTTTTAAAAAGTTTAACGAAAAGACCTGCTGTTTGTCAAGCGGAAAGGCATTTCTGCCATGGACACTTTACTTCAACTTGCCGGGGAGATCGGCTTTTCACACGCCGGAGTTCTGGACGCTGCCTCTCTGAAAGCGCTTCCTGAAGTCCGGGACATGTGCGCGGCCGACCGCTGCCGGCGATACGGCAAAAGCTGGAGCTGTCCGCCCGCCTGCGGCAGTCTGGAAGCCTGTGCCAAGCGCCTGGCTTCCTATCATTCCGGGATCCTGGTGCAGACGACCGTGACTCTGGAAGATCCGTTCGATATGGAAGCGATCCAACGGACACAGGAGCGGCATAAAGAGATGTTCCATACACTGGCCCGGCAGAGCCGCGCCCTGTATCCCGACTGCCTTCCGCTGACTGCCGGCACCTGTACGCTGTGCAAAAGCTGCACCTATCCCGACCGGCCCTGCCGCTATCCGAAGAAACGCCTTTCCTCGATGGAGGCGTACGGGCTGCTTGTCAGCGATGTATGCAAAGAGTCGGGGCTCCCCTATTATTACGGTCCCGGCACACTGACCTTTACCTCCTGTATACTTCTGAAAGAAGGGTCCTCCACATGACGCCGAAAGAGATATTCCTGGAACTGCTGAAACCGGATGGAAGACCGGAGCGCCAGCTTGTGCAGTATGAAGCGCTGCAGATGTTTCTGGGCGATCCCATCAACGCCTATCTGCGCGGGAACCGTGTGCGCGGTTCCGTCAGCAAAGACCGCTGGGGCACAACGATCATGTTCCCGGCAGATGCCCCGGGCGCCACACCGCATATCACGGCTGAAGACAAGGTCTGCCCCGATGTGACACACTGGCGGGACTATGTTCATGCTCCCGACCTCGCCGCCAACTGCACAGAGAGTTGGGAAGCCTGCGCCCGTGCCGCGCGCGAAGCCGCCGGAAACGATCGCCTTGTCGCCGGGTTCATGGGAACGGGCATTTACGAGCAGACGCATTTTCTGATGGGGTTTGAGGATACGCTCACCAACCTGTATGAGCACCCCAAAGAGATGCATGAGCTGATCGATTACATCACCGAGTACCGCCTTCTGTATGTGAAAATGCTGATCGACGGGCTGAAGCCGGATGTGATCTTCTCCCATGACGACTGGGGCACCAAGGAATCGCTGTTCATGAAGCCGGAGATGTGGCGCGAGTTTTATAAGGAGAGTTACCGAAAGTTCTACGGCTATATCCGCTCGCGCGGTGTGATCGCCATCCACCATGCCGACTCTTATCTCGTTCCTATTATCGACGATATGATCGAGATCGGCATTCAGGTGTGGCAGGGCGTTCTTCCGGAAAACGATATCCCCGCGCTACAGAAGCACGTGAACGGAAAACTGGTGCTGATGGGCGGCATCGGAGCCGCTATCGACCGGCCGGATTCCACCGAAGACGAGATCCGTCAGTATGTAAGAACAGCGCTGAACACCTACTGTCCCGGCGGGCACTATATCCCCTCCATCACCTACGGTCTCTCCGGTACGGTCTATCCCCATGTGGATCCGATCATCAACGAGGAGATCGCCCGCTACAACAGCCAGCTCCATCTTCCCGAGTTTTCAGTGGCTCCTGTTGCCAGACGGCAGCGGAAGTCAGCTGCTGCTGTGGAAACAGCAGCCAGCGTGGAGGAGACTGTTTCACCCGGCCTGCAGGCTGTTACGGAAGCGTTGTACAGGGGGCAGAAAAAGAAGACCGTCGCCTCCTGTGAAGAAGCGCTGGCCGCCGGTCATACGGCGCAGGAGATCCTGAATCAGGGTCTGATGCCCGGCATGACGCGCCTCGGGGATGATTTTTCCGCCGGCCGCGCTTTTGTTCCCGAAATGCTGATGGCCGCCCGGTGCATGAACGCCGCGCTGGAGAAGCTGAAGCCGCTGCTGGCCGCTTCCGACTCTTCCTCCGTGGGCAGGGCCTGCCTGGGCACCGTCCGCGGCGATCTGCACGATATCGGCAAGAATCTGGTGAAGATCATGCTGGAAGGCGCCGGATTCGACGTGATCGATCTTGGTGTGGACGTGGCCCCGGAAACTTTTGTACAGACAGCGATCGACAGCGAGTGCAACATCATCGCCCTGTCCTCCCTGCTGACCACTGCGATGCACGAGATGCGCACGGTCGTTGAACTCGCCAAAGAGCGCGGCATCCGCGACAGGGTGAAGATCCTTATCGGCGGCGCTCCCATCACCCAGGAGTTCTGCGACGAGATCGGCGCCGACGCCTACACCGATGACGCCGCTCAGGCCGCCCGCACCGCCCTGGCACTCGTCAGCTGACGATCCTTTTTATGAACAAAAAACCTGCTGCAGATGCAGCAGGTTTTTTGTTTGACTCATGTTTCTGTCAGGTAATTCAGAAAGCGGACGACTTCTCCGTTTTCCTTGTACACACGCGGAACACGCCGGTTGATCACACACAGAATATCGTAGGGGATGGTGCCGATCTTGGCGCTGCCGGTCAGAAAACTGTCGGCCGGAGGATCTCCGAGGACAACGGCCTCATCTCCGACTGTGACTTCCGGGATATCGGAGGCATCGACCATCATCTGATCCATGCAGACTCTTCCGATCACCGGAGCCGGTTTCCCGTGGATCGAGACGACGCCCTGGTTGGTGAAGCGGAGGGAATAGCCGTCGGCATAGCCGCAGCAAAGCGTGGCAACGCGCATCTCCCGGTCGGCTGTAAACTCACAGCCGTAGCTGACGCTCTCGCCCGGCTGCAGCATCTTCACATTGCTGACCACCGACTTCAGCGACATGACCGGTTTCAGTCCCTCCAGATGCACGTCAGCGCTGGGATCATGGCCGTACAGAATGATGCCGGCACGCACCATATCCTCGCTCCATTCAGGATGGGTGACGAGGGCCGCGGAGTTGCAGCAGTGCACCACATCCAGCGGCTGCACGCTGGAAACACGGTCCACCGCTTTGCAGAACAGAGCATGCTGCATGTCGGTATACACCTCATGTTCCGGTTTGTGGGAATCGGCCACGGCGAAATGCGTGAAGATGCCGGTCACTTTCAGGCAATCCAGTCCGCAGCAGGCGATCAGCGACTGTACCGCTTCATCAAAATCTGCCCGGACATCAAAGCCGATCCTGGCCATGCCGGTGTCGACTTTCAGATGGCATTCCACCGTCACGCCTGCTTCCTGCGCCGCCGCGGCGAGCGCTTTGGCATAATCGAGGTTGAACAGGCTCTGGGTAATGCGATTCTCAGCAAGTGCCGCCGCAAAATCCGGCTGCGTCATACCGAGGATCAGGATCGGCTGCTCAATGCCGGCCGCCCGCAGACGCATTGCCTCCGCAAAGCAGGATACGCCAAACCACTTCACACCGGTCCTGGCCAGCGTCTGCGCGATGGCAACGTCGCCGTGGCCGTAGGCGTCGGCTTTCACGATGGCGCACACCGCAGCATCGCCCGCCAGTTCCTGGATCAGGCGGTAATTGTTTTTCAACGCGTCCAGATCCACTTCCGCCCAGCAGTGGGCTTCAAAAAAATCTTTCATTCTCTGTCTCCTCTCAGGAAAACAGTATCTGCAGGCGCCGCAGCGCCTCTTCGAGTTTTTCCAATGATGCCGCGAACGACATGCGCAGGCACTTTTCCCCGCCGGCGCCGAACGCTGTTCCCGGCACGAGAAGGATCCCTGTTTCCTCCAGGATCCAGTCTGCCAGTTCTTCGGACGTCATGTTCTGATGCTCGACCCGGAAAAAGGCGTAGAACGCGCCTTCCGCTCTCGGACAGGTAATGCCCGGAATGGCGTTCAGCCCATCGCAGATGAAGTCCCGGCGGCGGCGATACTCCTCCGTCATGGTACGCATCTCATCCACACAGTCGAACGCCGTGATCGCGGCGATCTGTGTGAAGGCGGCCGTGCAGTTCACGGTATTCGTCTGCAGCTTCATCATGGCCTTCGTCAGTTCCGGTGAAGCAAAAGAATACCCGATCCGCCAGCCGGTCATAGCAGCGCTTTTGGAAAGGCCGTTGATGGTGATCACCCTGTCTGAAATGGCAGGAATAGCTCCGAGACTCAGGTGCTTTCTGCCGTCAAACAGAATGGTCTCGTAGATCTCATCGGAAAGCACCAGGATCTCGTGATCCGACGTGAACGCGGCAATGTCGGCCGTCTCCTCTTCGGAAAGCACATGCCCGGTCGGGTTACAGGGGCTGCACACGATCAGCATCTTCGTGCAGTCGGAAACACGGGCTTCCAGCATTTCCCTCGTCACGCGGAAGCCGTTTTCAAAGGAAAGCGGAATTGGAACGCACGAGGCGCCGGCCAGCAGGATCGCCGAGCGATAGGACGGATAGGCCGGTGTGAGGATAATGGCTTCGTCGCCTGCTTCCAGAAACGCGAGGATCGCCTGCAGCATGGCCAGTTTGGCACCGGGCGTTACGATGATACCGTCCGCTTTCGCCGGGATCCCGTTTTCTTCCCGCAATTTCCGTGCGATCCGTTCTCGCAGTGCCGTGATGCCAGCTGCACCGGTGTAGTGCGTGTTGTTTTCCTCGATCGCCCGGATGCCCGCCTGCTTGATCGGCTCCGGCGTGTCGAAGCAGGGCTCGCCGGCTGCGAAAGAAAGGATGTCCCTTCCCGCTTCCTGCATGGCGATCCCCCTGCTGTTCAACGCCACCGTAGGCGAGCCGCCGGCAGCCAGGATCCTCTGGGCTGTGAAATCTCTCATGGATGTCTCCGATCGTCGGGGTTTGTATTCTTCAAGGAAAGACAGCATACCGAAGCATGCTGTCTTTTTTCGTTACTCTTCAGCGGCTGGTTTCTGCTCTTCTTCCGCCGGTTCGGCTGGCTCAGATGCTTCCGCCGGTTCAGCCGATTCGGTAGCTTCTGCCGGTTCCTGCGGTTCGGAGACTGCCTCCGGTTCTGCCGCCGGTTCCGGAACAGGTTCTTCTGTGCCGTCGGTCATGGAGATCTTCCTGGCCGGACGTTCGATCGTCTTGTCGTGACGGGCCTGTTTTCCTGCTTTGATCTCTTCCGGCATGAACTCACCATGCTCAAAGAAGTAACGGAACTCTTCGGCTTCGATCGTCTCATGCACAAGGAGGTATTCTGCCAGCGCACGCAGCTGATCGGCGTGCTCGGTCAGGATCCGTTCGCACTCGGCTGAAGCCTCGTCGAAGAGAGCCTTCACTTCCTCGTCGATAATGCCGGCTGTCTCTTCGGAGTAGCTCTTCATGGTGCCGAAATCACGGCCGATGAAGATGCTGTGGCCCGAATTGTCGAAGGAGATCGGTCCGAGGCGTTCGCTCATGCCGTATTTCATGACCATGTCGCGAGCGAGCGAGCTGGCCTGCTGGATATCACCGGAAGCGCCGGTAGAGATGTCATCCAGGAACAGCTTTTCTGCCATACGTCCGCCAAGCGACACAACGATATGTTCGAACATCTCCGCCCGGGACGTGAAGTTCTCCAGATCTTCCTGCGGACGGAACAGCGTGAAGCCGCCGGCAGGACCGCGTGGGATGATGGTGATGTAATGCACCGGGTCCACATGCTCGCAGAACTCCGCCGCAACCGCATGGCCGGATTCGTGGTAAGCCGTCAGCTTTCTGGCCCGTGCGCTCATCTTGCGGCTCTTCTTCTCCGGACCCATCTGCACCTTCAGGATCGCCTCATCCACATCTTCCATGGTAATAAAACGATGCTTGCGGCGCACGGCCAGCAAAGCCGCTTCGTTCATCAGGTTCTCCAGATCTGCGCCGGCAAATCCGGGTGTACCCTTGGCAATGGAGTTGAGGTCCACGTCATCGCCGAGCTGTTTATCGCGCGCATGGATCTTCAGAATCGCCTCTCTGCCCTTGATGTCCGGCAGACCGACATAAACAGTACGGTCAAACCGACCGGGGCGCAGAAGCGCATTGTCCAGGATATCCGCGCGGTTCGTTGCCGCCATCACGATAACGCCTTCGTTATTGCCGAAGCCGTCCATCTCCACAAGCAGCTGATTCAGTGTTTGCTCGCGTTCGTCGTGGCCGCCGCCGAGACCGCTGCCGCGCTGCCGGCCGACCGCGTCGATCTCATCGATGAAGATGATCGCAGGAGCAAGTTTCTTTGCCTGCTCAAACAAATCACGTACACGCCCCGCGCCGACGCCGACATAAAGTTCCACAAAATCGGAACCGGAAATGGACAGGAACTGAACACCTGCCTCGCCGGCAACCGCTTTCGCCAAGAGGGTCTTGCCGGTTCCCGGAGGACCTACCAGCAGAACGCCTTTCGGGATCCTGGCGCCCATGGTAGTATACGCCTTTGGGTTCTTCAGAAAGTCGACGATCTCCGCCAGTTCTTCCTTTTCCTCGTCGCACCCTGCCACATCCGCAAAGGTCTTCTTCGTCTTTTCGTCGCTGCCGAGTCTGGTACGTGCCTTGCTGAATCTCGCCACACCGCCGGCACCGCCGCCCATGCGGTTCATCATGAGATACCAGATCACCATGGCGCCGCCCATCAGGAGCAGATACGGCAGAATGCTGGCCCACCACGGCACTACAAAGCCTTCGTTATAGTCGTAGTTCTCGATGATCCCCGCCTGATACTGCTCCCAGATGATCTCATGAAAATCTTCATAGAACAGTGAGAAGCTGTACAGGTCGTAAGTCTTTTCCTCTGGTTCTTCTCCCTCCTCCGGGCGAAGCTTCAGGACGATCGTGTTGCCTTCTGTTGTGAAAGAGACTACTTTCTCCTCCGTAAACAGGTCGACCAGGTCGGAATAGTGTTCCACCTCACCAGGCTTCGAATCCCTTGTCATCGTGAAGATGACCGAAGCCAGGATCAGGATCAGAAGAACATAAAATCCTATATCCCTTGATTTGTTTCTGTTTGTCTTCAAATAATGCTCACATCCTTTTTCCCAACATTAAGTCAGGAATACACTTCCGGCTTCAAGATGCCGATATAGGGAAGGTTCCGGTAATGCTCGTTGTAGTCCAGCCCGTAGCCGACCACGAAAGCATCGGGAACAACAAAGCAGGAATAATCCGCGTGGATATCCGCGCGGCGTCTGGCCGGCTTGTCCAGAAGCGTCACGATACTGACCGACGCGGGCTTGCTGACCATCAGATAGTTTTTCAAGTAATTCAGCGTCACACCGGAATCCAGAATGTCTTCGACCAGAATGATGTGGCGGCCTCCGATGTCCTGATTCAGGTCCTTGTTGATCTTGACGGCGCCTGTTGAATTGGTGCCGCTGTAAGAGGAAACCGCCATGAAGTCCATAGTGCAGGGGATCGTGACGCAGCGCATCAGGTCGGCCATGAAAACGAAGCAGCCTTTCAGAACACCGACAAAAATGGGGTTTTTATCCGCGAAATCCGCCGATATTTTTTCGCCGATCTCCTGTACTTTTTTCTGGATCTCTTCTTCCGTCAGCAATACGCGCTCGATATCTTCCTTCATGTTTCCTCCGAATGATCTATGATCCTCAGGATCAGCACATCATTGCCTTTGACCGGCGCGACACGCTCATCCATTGCCATTCCACTTACAGCCACAATGCCTTTTTCATCCCGCAGCACAAGAGCTCTGTCGCGCTGTTCCTGCGTCCAGTTCTGTTCCAGAAACAGCGATTTCAGGCTCTTGCTGCAGCCTCTTCCCGTCGGGCGCAGCCGGTCTCCCGGGGCGCGGCCGGTGAAAGATATCTTACCACAGATGGCGTCTGTTTTGAAGATGTAAGTTTTTAACAAGTCGTTAATTTCTTTTCCGTCCCAATTTGCCTGTTTTTCCAGGGAAAAATCGGGTTCTGCCTGTTTTTCTTTGTCTTTTTCCTTTTGCCATATCCTGCCGCGGTCACGGCGGATCGTTGTCCCCCGCATAGTGCATTCACCAAATCCGTCTCCCCTCAAAAACGCGAAAACCGATTTCGTCTGCTCATAGCTGAGTTCCCCCATCAGCGCACGGATCACGCGTCCAGCAACTGCCTTCGGCAGCGCGAGCATGTCTTCCACAGGAATACCGGCAGACAGCGGATGCGTTTTGAGAAACTGCTCCGCCATCTGTGACAGGCAGTTTTCATCCTCACGCAGCAGCTCCGCAGTCTTCCCTGCTGTTTTCACAAACGCCGGGTTGAACGATTCCATCATCGGAAGCAGCTGATGCCGGATCCGGTTTCTGGTGAATGCGTCGTCCCGGTTGGTGCTGTCCTCTCTGTGGTCCAGGCTGTTCTCAATGAGATAGGCTTCTACTTCTTCCCGTGTGACGAGAAGAAGCGGCCGGACGATCCGGCCTCTGACCGGCGGGATACCGGCCAGTCCGGCACTTCCGCTGCCGCGGCAAAGATTCATCAGCATCGTTTCGGCATTGTCGTTCAGCGTATGGGCTGTCGCGATGCGGGAGCAGCCAAGCTCATCGGCCGCCTGCTCCAGAAAGGCATAGCGCAGTTCCCGCGCCGCTTCTTCTGTTCCAAGCCGGTTTTCTTCCGCATATCCTTTCACGTCGCCTTGCCCGACCGCGCAAAAAACACCCAGTTCCGAACACAGGTGCTGCGTAAAAGCGGCATCTTCCCTCGATTCTTCGCCACGCAGACCGTGCTCAAAGTGGGCTGCCAGTACGGTGATGTCCCGCTCCTCCCGCATGGATGTAAGCAGGTGAAGCAGACAAACACTGTCTGCTCCGCCGGAAACCGCACACAAAACGCGCGTTCCCGGCGGGAGCATGTTGTATTTTTCAATGATTGAAAGGTCCATCCGGCTGTCAGTCAATCCTCATACCGCCGCTCCACCGAGGTGAAGGAGGTGTACTCCGGCAACCAGTTCAACTCGACAGTTCCCGTCGCGCCTTTTCTGTTTTTCAGCACGATGGCTTCCGCCAGATTGGGATTCTCGCTTTCCTTGTTGTAGTATCCGTCACGATACAGGCCGATCACAACGTCGGCGTCCTGCTCGATGGCACCGGACTCGCGAAGGTCAGACAGAAGCGGGCGCTTGTCCTGCCGGGCTTCATTGGCACGGGACAGCTGTGACAGGCACATAACAGGGATATTCAGTTCCTTTGCCATGATCTTCATCATACGGCTGATATCGCTCACAGCCTGTGTTCTGCTCTCATTTGACCAGGAGTGCCCGCTTCCGGCCGACTGCATCAGCTGCAGGTAGTCGATCAGGATCAGGTCCAGATTCTGCACACGTCTGCACTGTGCGTTCATGTCCGCCACCGTCAGTGTAGGATTATCGTCGATCAGGATATTGGTCCCGCTCAGCGTCTGGGCAGCGTCGGAAACGTCACGCCACTGCTGTTCCGTAAGCTGGCCGGTCATCAGATTCTGGGAGGGCACGAGCGCTGCGCGCGAAAGCATACGCATGACCAGCTGCTCCCTTGACATTTCCAGAGAAAAGATCGCCACAGTCTTTCCCAGATTCATGGCCGCGTACAGCGCGATATTCAGGGCAATACTCGTTTTTCCCATGCCGGGACGCGCCGCCACGAGCACCAGTTCCGATTTGTTCAGGCCGAGGATCATGCGGTCGAGATCCGGAAGGCCGGTAGAAATGCCGGGGAATCTGTTCCCGGAGCTTGCCGCTTCCGTGAGATTGTCAAAAACGCTCTGCATGACGGACGAGATCTTGGTAAGTCCGCCGATGCTTCTTCCCTGCCGCAGTGCGTAGATCTTCCGCTCAGCGGCCTCCAGTGCTTCGTCCGCCTCGCCGCTGCCGGCATAGACCATGGCATTGATGTCGTCGGCTGTTTCTCCCAGCCGTCGCATCAGCGCGCGGTCGCGCACGATGGAGCCATACTCCAGAACGTTGGCCGCTGTCGGCGTCATGCGCATGACCTCAGCGAGATACTGTTCGCAGTTGTCCTGATAAACGCCGCGCACCTTCATCTGGTCAAGCACGGTCACAGGGTCGATCGTCTGGCCGAAGGAAAACATCGTATAGATCGTTTCGAAAATGTCCTTATTCAGCTTTACATAGAATTCGTCCGTCCGCAGTTTTTCCAGAACAGCGGGAATACAGGACGGGTCGATCAGCATGGAGCCGATCACGGCCTGTTCTGCCTGTGCCGCATAAGGGATCTTTTTTCCGAGCAATTCATCCATCGCTCATTCTCCTAACTTCCGGTCGTTTCTTCAGCCTTCCACGACCAGAACATTGATGTTTCCGCTGACCTCGTAACCCAGTTTAGCCTTGACCGTGTAGCTGCCGAAGCTCTTAATCGGCTCAGACTGCACAATTTTGTTCTTTTCGATGTCCATATCAAACTGTTCCTTCAGTGCCTTGCTGATGGTCTCTGAAGTCACCGCTCCGAAAAGCTTGCCGCTGCTGCCTGCCTTGGCGCGCACTTTTACCTGCACAGCTTCCAGCTTTTTGGCGTACTCCTCAGCCTGTGCCTTTTCCTTGGCAGCCTGAGCCGCTTTTGCCTTCTCTTTCAGCTTGATGGCATTCAGGTTATCCGCTGTGGCTTCCACCGCCAGCTTGCGCGGAATCAGATAATTGCGGGCATATCCATCGGAGACTTCTTTCATGTCCCCCTTTTTTCCCTGTCCTCTGACATCAACGGTAAAAATGACTTTCATTTTCCGTTCCTCCTATCCCAGATAATCGTCTATCGCCGCATGGATCTTATTCACGACCTCATCCGACGTTTCATTGTCAAATTTTGCTGCAGCAGCGCTCAGGCATCCACCACCGCCCAGTTTTGCCATGATAATCTGAACGTTGATCACCCCAATAGATCTGGCAGACGCGTAAATGTTGCCGTTCCCGTCGCTGGAGGCGACGATTGAAGCGTTCACACCTGAAATATTCAGCAGATCGTCGGCTGCCTGTGCCGTGATGACCCTTGTCTGCGGCGCATCCGACACCACGATGGCGATCCCGCGGTAAAGCTGTGCGCTCTGCATCAGCTTGTAGCGTGAAACGGTGCTGTCCATATCCGTCTGGAACAGCTTTTTCACTTCTGACGTATCGGCTCCGCAGCGGCGCAGATATGACGCTGCGTCAAAGGTACGCTCGCCGGTGCGAATGGTGAAGCTCTTCGTATCGAGAACAATGCCGGCAAGCAGTGCTTCCGCTTCCGCTTTGTGCATATCACCTGTTTCCGTCAACTCCTGCAGGATCTCCGTCAGCAACTCACAGGAAGAGGACGCGAAGGGTTCGATAAATCCGAGCGCAGCATTCTGAATATACGTAGCGCCGACTCTGTGATGGTCGATAACAGCCACGCGGTTGCATGCCGCTAACAGGTCAGCATCCTCGACCTGTTCCGGCCGGTTCGTATCCACAACGACCAGCAGGGTCCTGCCGTCCGCTTTCATAAAAGCCTCATTCGGGCTCAGGAAGATATCCCGATAGTCTGCGTCATTTTTCAGCCGCTGAATCAGCTGGCTGCAGGCGTTCTGCTGCTGGTTGATAACGATAAATGCCTTTACGCCGAGTTTCCGCGCCAGGCAGCAGATGCCGACATCCGCCCCGAGCGCGTCAAGGTCGGCAAATCGATGTCCCATGACATACACCTTGGAAGAATCCCGCATTAGTTCTGCCAGAGTATTGGCCATGACGCGTGATTTCACCTTTGTGCGTTTTTCGATCTCGTTTCCTCTGCCGCCATAGAACTCGAAGCTCAGCTTGTTCTTAATCACGGTCTGGTCACCGCCGCGCGACAACGCCAGTTCCGTGCCGACATCGGCAAACTGGAGGCCCTCGCCAAGCGTGGCCGCATCTTCGCCAAAACCGATGCTGATCGAGGCATCGATTCCTCCCGGATTTTCGACTTCGTGGATCTGTTCTGTGATGCTGAATTTCTCCTGGCGCATCTTTTCGATATCTTTCTTTTCGAACATCACAAAGAAGCGGTCGCGGTCATAACGGCGAAGGATCCCGCCATACTCGTCACACCACCGGCGGAGCCTCTCTTCCACGGATTCGCGGATCTCGTTTTTTACGCGTTCCGGAAAGTTTTTCACCATCTCGTCAAGATTGTCGATTACAATGACACCGGGAACAGGACGGGATTCCTCGTATTTCGTGCGGATGTTTTCATAATCAGTCACATCCAGCCAGTAGGTCGTGCCCATGATGGCACTGTCTTCCTCTTCGCTGTCTGAACGGATCAGGCTGCCATGAAGCTCATACTTTTTCCCGTTGATCACCAGGATCGACGAGTACTTCGTCTTTCCTTCCGTCAGCCATTTCCCGGAAAAGCCCGGAATCAGCTCTGCGATACTGGTTTCCGTCCGTCCGCGGGAAATGCCGAAGATCTCAAAAAAACTGTCATTTCCCCAGACGATACTGGAATCTGCGAGACGGAATACAGCGATAGGCAGCGGAAAATTCAAAAGTGTGCTGTTCTTCGCGCTTTCTGAATCGTAAGTAATCGATTCTATATACTGCGTCAGCATCCGCTCTTTCCTGCGCCTGGTGAGGATCGCGAATACCGACAGCACAAGGACTACAGCGATCTCCGCCGCCGCCAGATAGTACTCTTTCAGAAGAACAGCCGCCAGCACAAAGCATATCATAAAGAACAGATAAAGCATGGCTGTCGGTTCCGAAGGCAATTTATGATTTTTTTCCGATTTCACAGACGATCACCCCGCTTTGGGAAGAATACTGCGCAAGCAGAAAGAAACAAACGCAGCGGAAACACTTCCGCATTTTATCATGATATTATAACAAATAAAGCATTCTGTGACAAGTCTTTCCTCATTTCAGCTTCAGGTATACGCTCCCCGTTACATTGGTAATGGTGAAATTCTGCAGGAACATAATATAGCTGGTGCTGATATTGCCGAATGTATACACGATCGTGCGATCCCCCTGGGGCCAGAAGTCCAGTGTAGCACTGACCGGATTGACGCTTTCCGACACCGTTGTTCCCGTGTACTGCATGTTCTTGAAATCAACTGTATAGCTGCCGCTCCTCAGAACACCATCTGCCTGGAATGTGACTCTCATGGTGTCCTTGTGGTCCTCCAGATTCGCTGCCGTGTAGCCATCGCGCAGCTTCAGGCCATAGGCGATCTGGATGGAGGTAAAGGCGCCGTCCTCATCTGTCAGAAAGGTAGGGATCTCGGTGTATTCAAAATAGGTGTACAGGTTCCCCAGATCCATTTTCACTTCGAAAGGGAGATTCTCCTGCACGGTGACCGTTTCCTCTTCCTGATCATTCGCCTGCTTTTTCCCGCAGCCGCAGAGCGCAAGCAGCAGGAGCACGCTGAGGAACACACACAGCATCCGTTTCATTATCGTATCCTCCGGGACGTAAAAGTGCATTTATTGTAGCATATTTCCCGTTTTCTGGCAACCGCGCCGTTTCTCCAGAAATGCTGCGCCGCAGCTCCGGCGGAGCTGCGGCGCAGAAAAAATGTTTCTTTCTAAATATACTGTTTGCGTTCGAGCTTATCATACCATTTGGCGAACCAGGGCTCGAGCAGAGCTGTTGCCTTCATATCCAGATTGAAGAAATAGATCGTGAATGTGACTGCAAAGAAAATCAGCACGGCACACAACAGGATCAATGGTATTTTAACTAACTTCTTCATTTCGTGTTACTCCTTACTTAATAGGCCTCATTATCGGGGATGTTCTCCAGTGACGGATCCAATGGTTCCTCACGCATAACGGTGCGCATATACTTGTTGACCTGGTCGCGAATGGCACCACGGGTGAAGACGCGCGGGTCGCACAGATCGTGGGACACCCACATGAGACGGATCCCGCGCTCACGGGCCTGCTCTTCAAACATACCGTGCATACCGGTCAGGGCTTTGCAGCTCATGTGCTCCCACATCATGACCATATCGGCGTTCATTTCTTCGCAGAGCTCCCAGAGATCATCCAGAAGGACTTTATAGCCGCCATGGGTATGGTTGCGCATGATCATCTCCATGTTCAGCATGGCCATGTCGCGGTAGGCCTGCTCACGGTTCTCCGGCGTATCCTCCTCGGCGATCATGTCGGTGTTGATGATGGAAAGCATGTCGGCCAGAGGCACGATGCCCCAGCACTGGAGCAGCCAGTACAGCATGTCGATCACATACTGCGGCTGCACGCCCCAGATGATGCAGCGGTGACGGTATTCTTTGGCGTACATGCGCTTCTCGCGGTAGCCTTTTTCAGCAAGGGCAAGCAGCTTGTGGTCGATCTTCACGAACTGCGGATCACGGCCGGAGTTGCCCATGTAGTTGGTGTCGTTATAAAGGCTGAACGCGGCACCGAAGAACTGCGGATACGGTGTGGAGTTGATCTCCAGCTGCGCGATACGGCAGCGGGTCGCGTCGTTGACGCGCTTGGCCGCCTGGAAGTAGAGGTCCCAGTCCCATTTCGCGCCGGTATGCTCTTCCACGAACGCGATGGCGCCCTTGATCTGTTCGGCAGCATACTCCAGCACGTCAGGCTCTTTATGGCGGAGCGGCGTCGCCAGCTGGTAGGTAGGAATGCCATACTCGCGCTCCAGGCGCTTGGCAATGATGCCGTTGCCCATCAGAGAACCGTCGCACGTAGTGTTGTTCTGAACGGCGCAGGCGCCGAGCACACAGAAGTCGTCCTCGATGGAGATGCCTGCTTCCGCCTCCGGCATCGGGCAAACGTCACCGGAGATACCGTATTCCTGAGCAACATCCAGATAATGCATCACGTTGAACTGATGGAAGATATTGGAAGCAAACATCGTGGGCACTTCGCGCAGAATAGTGTGCACCTTTTCCTTGTCGAAGCCCATCATGAAAGTGACCATGGAGTTCTCATCGGTGATCACGCAGGCATCGGAGTATGCTTTGTCGTTGCCGACGCGGCGGTCGCCGCGGAAGCAGTTGGCAATGGCCTGAGTCACATCGGCAATGACAAAGTTGAAGGAGGTATGGGCAATGCGCAGTGCCTCGTCACGCAGGCCAATGGTGAACTTGTCCATGCCGTGCATTACGAACAGGTAGCTGCTCATCCAGCGATAGCGGAAGAAGCCCTTGATGTTGCGCGGCACAACGATAAAACGTGCCAGCACGGAAACGAGATACAGCCAGCGGGTATAATCGTAAAACGTGTCCTTTACACCACGCCATTCACGGCGGGCACGGACCTTCAGCTTTTCATTGTAGATCTTGCCGGGCGACTGTTCGCCGGCACGCTTCACGGGATTAACGATCTTTTCGACTGTCTTCATGCTTTCCGTCCTCCCTGGATCTTCTTGATCTCAATGCTTTCCACAAAGGCCTGCACGCGTGTTCTCATCTGACCGACAGAAGAAGCGATGTTATACGGCCGGTCAACAGACAGAACAGGATATCCATAGTCGATATGCAGCATGGAGGAACCGAGCACTCTCTCGTAAGCCCACGGATCGCAGAATTTGACCTGCTCATAGATGATGCCGTCAGCGCCGTACTCTTTCGCCAGTTCCGCCACATACTGTTTGCGGCCGTAGACCTTCTCCTGGTTCATCATGCGCGGGCACTGGCAGTTCTGAATATAATGACGGCAGACCTGCGTCAGTGCGTCTTCCTCGTCGTTCAGCACGATCTCAACACGGCCGGGATAGGAGCCGAAGCAGAAACGGTCGCAGCAGACATAAGCGCC
>JAEEGI010005787.1_pt1 | contig 28305 bp, 24 predicted proteins | sample 8958751 | NCBI WGS metagenome assembly JAEEGI01 (sample SAMN16246545, study PRJNA631951) | gut metagenome | biome: gut microbiome; feature: rumen; material: KS-attached | host: Bos | place: Iran: Karaj | collected 2018-10 | reverse complement strand
CTCGCAGGAGCCGAAGAAGCCGCCGCTCTTTTTCCGCAACTCCCGGAGGTCCAGGCGCAGGCGGCAGCACATACTGCGCACGTCGCTGGGCTCCATATCGGAGTTGATATAGTTGGAGAAGTAAGGGGTGCCATATTTCGCGGTCATCTCAAAGAGAAGCCGGTTGTTCTCCGTGTCGGACCAGTCGAAATCCCTGGTGATGGAGTAGGTGGGGATGGGATACTGGAAGCCCCGGCCGTTGGCGTCGCCCTCGATCATGCATTCGATGAAGGCCTTGTTCACCATGTCCATTTCCTTCTGGCAGTCCTTGTAGCAGAAGTCCATCTCCTTGCCGCCCACGATGCAGGGCAGTTCCGCCAGGTCGGCGGGCACGGTCCAGTCCAGGGTGATGTTCGAGAAGGGGGCCTGGGTGCCCCAGCGGGAGGGGGTGTTGACACCGAAGATGAAGGCCTGCACCGCCTGCTTGACTTCCTTATACGTCAGGTTGTCCACCCGCACGAAGGGAGCCAGATAGGTGTCGAAGGAGCTGAAGGCCTGGGCCCCGGCCCATTCGTTCTGCATGATGCCCAGGAAGTTCACCATCTGGTTGCAGAGGGTGATGAGGTGCCCGGCGGGCTTGGAGGTGATCTTGCCGGTGACGCCGCCCAGACCCTCGGTGATAAGCTGCTTCAGGCTCCACCCGGCGCAGTAGCCGGTGAGCATGCTCAGGTCATGGATGTGGATGTCCGCGTTGCGGTGGGCATTGGCGATCTCCTGGTCGTAGACCTCGCTGAGCCAGTAGTTGGCGGTGATGGCGCCGGAATTGGAGAGGATCAGGCCGCCCACGGAATAGGTGACGGTGCTGTTCTCCTTGACGCGCCAGTCCTGGATGCCCAGGTAATCGTCCACGGCCTTCTTGTAGTCCAGCATGGTCTCGCTGACGTTGCGCAGCTTTTCATGCTGTTTCCGGTACAGGATATAGGCCTTGGCGACATTTTCATAGCCCGCCTTGCTGAGCACGGATTCCACGCTGTCCTGGATATCCTCGATGGCGATCAGCTCGTCCTGGATCTTCGGCTGGAATTCCGCCGTGACCTTCAGAGCGAGAAAGTCGATCACACTGCCGTTGTAGTTGGTATTCGTGGCGTCAAAGGCCTTCTGCATGGCCTTTGCGATCTTGTCTATCTCAAAATCCACGACGCGCCCATCGCGCTTGACTACCCGATACATAAATAGAATCCCCCGGTTCCTATAATCTCAGTTTCAAGCAAGATTATACGGCAGGAACAGGGGGGTTGTCAAGATGGAACAACAAGATATTGTGTTTGCTTTCGGCCAGACCACAAGAGTTTCACCAAATATAGAAAGAAATGCAAAATGTGTAGCGGAAAGCGTCAGTCCACGCCCCGCAGCTGCGCATGGGGGATAAAGGGCCGTATCGCCGCCAGCAGCTCTTCCAGCTCCTCCGCCGAAAAGGCGGCCATGCCCGGCTCCAGGATGTCCCCGGAATCGGCGTAGCTCTGGATGAAATACCTCTCCGTCCCCGCCAGCCATTCCCCAATGGCCCGGAAATCCTCCGGCGTGTGCAGGCCCTTCACGGCGGTGGTGCGGAATTCGTGAGCTACGCCGCTGCCTTCCAGCAGCGCCGCGCTCTCCCGCACGGAGGCCAGCACCTTGTCCGGGACCCCGGCACAGCGTGCGTAGCCCGCCGGGGAGGATTTGATGTCCATGGCCGCATAGTCAATAAGCCCCTCCGAAAGCAGGCTCCGCAGGACGTCGGGCCTGGCCCCGTTGGTATCCAGCTTCGTTTCAAAGCCCATGTCCTTCACCCTGCGGAGAAAGTCCTTCAGGTCCGGCTGCAGGGTGGGCTCCCCGCCGGTGACGGCCACCCCGTCCAGCAGGCCCCTCCGCTTCTCCAGAAAGGCGAAAACGTCCTCCTCCGGAATGACGGCCAGCGTTTCGGGATGCAGCACCAGGGAAGCATTCTGGCAGAAGGGGCAGCGGAAGTTGCAGCGCCCGGTGAACACGGTGCAGGCCGTGTGTCCGGGAAAGTCCAGCAGGGTCAGTTTTTGCAGTCCGTGGATCTCCATAATATTCTCTCCGGAAAAAGAATGGGCGCGGCTAAACCGCGCCCGTTCTGACAAGGTTTTAGATCATGCCGCAGCACTTTTTGCGGCTGTACTCGTAGAGCTCCTCGTTGAAGGCGGGGGTCAGCAGGCTGCCGGCGTTGAAGTTGATGGTGGCGGGCTTGCCGGGCTGCATGAAGCGGTCCACGAAATTGCGGGCGCTCTGGCGCTGCTCCTCCTCGGTGGCGGTGGCGGGGTCGAAGGCCTCGGGCATGACGCCGATGATGATCTTATCGCCGTAGAGCTCGTATTCCTTGGCGGTGTCGTTCATGGCCTGGGGGCACCAGCTGTCCCAGCCGGCCTTGATGTAGTTGGGCACCTGCTTCATGTTGTTGCCGCAGCTGTGCAGGTCGCAGAACTTGCCCTTGGAATGGAGGAAGTCGGTGACCATCTTCATATAGGGCACGATCATCTCCTCGGCCACGGCGGGGGCGAAGAAGGTCTCCTTCTGGCTGCCCCAGTCGTCATGGATGCAGAACATGTCGATGTTGGGGTAAGCCTTGATGGCCCGGTCGAAAATACGGATGTAAAGGTCGCTCAGTTCTTCAAAGAAATCCTTGACGGCGTCCATCTGCTCCTCGTCGATGAGGGCCATGATGGCGCCTTCAAAATCCATGAAGGAGATCAGCCGCTCATACCAGCCGTTGAGGAACCACATGCAGTTGGCGTTGTTGGGATTGAGGTACATCTTGTTGGCTTCGGCGGAGCCTTCCCAGTCCCAGGAGTCGATATCCGGGAATTTGATCTTTTCCTTGATCTCGTTGGCGTCCTCGATATAGGGCTTGCCGGGGCGCACCATGCTGCCGCCCACGGATTCGATGTATTCCCACTCGATGCCGAACATATCCGGTCCGCCGTAGTCCTTGGGGCCCATCCCACGCGCACCCGCCTCGTATACGAAGCCGCGGGCGATGTTGTCCGGGTTCACCTTGGGGGAGAACATGCTGGTGAAGCTGCTGATCGTCCAGTAAGGCTCGCGGTTGTAGGTGGCCAGGATGCCTTCCCGCTGGGTGCAGGGGTAGTTGAACATGATGGTCGTACGGCCGCCGAAGGTCATTCTCTTCGCTTCCGTGACCTCTTTGGGATCATACATAGGAACTGCCATTGTTTTGTTTCTCCTTTGATTATAATTTTATAGGGTAACTATAGCTTATTTCCCCCCGCTTTGCAAGGGTAAAATCGCAAGTCGTTTTCCGAAATGGAGAACCCCGTAATCCTTTCGGAAAGGAAGCCGGCCATGCCTGCCGTTCACCCGATAGGCTCAACCGGAGGTTGAATCATTTCAATATTCCGGTTATTTACGAAAGAACCCGCCGGGAGTATGATGATCCCACAGGCCCTGAAAAGCGAAAAGGAGAATGGACATGGACACACTGAAGATCGGGAAATATATCCAGTACCTGCGGAAAACCGCCGGGATGACCCAGAAGGAGCTGGCGGAGAAGCTGGGCATCTCCTTCCAGTCGGTCTCCAAATGGGAGAACGGGGAAAGCCTGCCGGACACGAGCCTTCTGCTGCCCCTCTGCGACGCCCTGGACACCACGGCGGACAAGCTGCTCCACGGGGGCAGCCTGGCGGGCTTTGAGCGGAGGCTGATGCCCCTGGAGGACGTTTTGGCGGGCTTCCGCTGCATCGAGAACGTGGGCAGGCTGTTCGGAGAGGACAGCACCTTTTTCACCGGCATGGTGGAGGGGATCGACCGGAAGATGAACATCGACCTGCTGGCTTACCTGAAGGACCCCCGGAGCCGGGAAGCCCTGTACGCGGAAGCCCTCATCCAGGGGATCATGAGCGGGCGGACCGTGGATATGGAGGAGATCGAGGCGGCCTTCACAAACAAGAAGATGGTGGAGACCATCCGGAGTTATCTCCGGAAGGCGGGGGAAAACAGCGCAGCGGAAAGAGTATGATTCCTCTCCCGCTGCGCATACTAGCTGCGGACGTCCGAACCTCCCGACGACGGACGGGCCGGAGCGAGCCAGATAGAGAAGGCCGCCGTTCCGCCCGGAATAGAAACCGGCTGCCGGGGGGAAGGGCCTCCGAAAAAGGGAGCCGGGCGGCGCAAATGCCGCCCGGCCTTTCTGCGTTTTCCTCGTTCATCCGGCGCTGCGCAGCGCCGTCCTTGCCTTTTCCGCGTCCCGCTTGCGCACCTCGATGGTGTAGCTGTCCATGGTCTCGCTGCTGAGCAGCTTTGCTTGCAGGCCGTCCATGGTCACGGTGGGCGGGCCTTTGGAGATGGCGGGGGCGTCTTTCATGTTCATCATGCCCTGGGCCACGAGCCGGTTGCCCTTGGTGAAGCTGCTGGCCCGGTGCTCCACGCCGAAGGTGGTCAGCTGCTGCTGGATCTGCCGGAACTTCTCTACGTCTTGTCCCCGGTAGATCACCACCCAGCCGAAACGGAATGCGCCCACCGGCGCGCCGTTCACCCGCGCCTGCTCCTCCGCCAGAATCCGGTCCTGGGCCTTGAAATTGAATTTCAGGTCCTGGGGCGGCAGGGGCAGGGGCTTTACCGTCTCCTTCAGCTCCTCCGCCAGGTGCAGCATATCCGGCGCGCCCTGCACTTCCCGGCGCTTCAGCTCGCTGCGCAGCCTGCCCAGGGTCTCGTAAGCTTCCTCCACCCGGCGGCCCACCTCGTCCAGCACCTCCGGGATGCTGCCGGGGTCGGCCAGGATGGCGTCGATCTCCTCCACGTGGAACTGGGCTTTGCGCAGGGTGGCCACGGCTTCCAGCAGCCGGATATGGTCCTCCGTATAATCCCGCCAGGTGCGCCCGTTGCGCTCCTCCGTGTCCGGCAGCACCAGGCCCCGGCTCTCATAGTAACGGATGGTCTTTTCCGTCAGCCCGGTCTTCCGGGCGGCTTCCTTGATGCGCATTTCGTTCACCTCGCTTCCATCATGTTCCCATATGCTCAACCGATGCTCCGCAGGGCCGTCCTTGCCTTCTCCGCGTCCCGTTTGCGCACCTCGATGGTATAGCTGTCCATTTCCTCGCTGTTCAGCATCTTGGCCTGTAGTCCTGCGGTGCTGACCTGAGCCTTCTGCGTATAAGCGGGTGTGGCGGCATTGACAAGCCCCTGGGCGGCCAGCCGGTTTCCGCTGGTGAAGCTCAGGGCCCGGAATTCCACGCCGTAGGTGGTCAGCTGCTGTTGGATCTGCCGGTATTTCGCCTCGTCCTGGCCCCGGTAAAGGGGCATCCAGCCGAAGCGGAAGCGGCCCGCAGGCGCGCCGTTCACTCTGGCGCGTTCCTCCGCCAGCAACTTGTCCATAGCCTTGAAGTTGAATTTCATATCCTGGGGCGGCAGGGGAAGGGGCCTCACTGTCTCCTTCAGCTCCTCTGCCAGAGTCAGCATGTCCGGCGCGTCGTGCACTTCCCGGCGCTTCAGCTCGCTGCGCAGCCTGCCCAGGGTCTCGTAGGTCTTCTCCACCCGGCGGCCTACCTCGTCCAGCACCTCCGGGATGCTTCCGGGGTCAGCCAGGATGGCGTCGATCTCCTCCACGTGGAACTGGGCCCTGCGCAGGATGGCCACAGCTTCCAGCAGCCGGATGTGGTCCTCCGTATAGTCCCGCCAGGTGCGCCCGTTGCGCTCCTCCGTGTCCGGCAGCACCAGGCCCCGGTTTTCATAATAGCGGATGGTCTTTTCCGTCAGCCCGGTCCTCCGGGCGGCTTCCTTGATGCGCATTTCGCTCACCTCAACCTCAAGCTAACATATCCCCCAAGGGTAGAGTCAATACCTTTTCGCAGAAATCTTGCCCGTTTTTTCAAAATTCTTGCCCGTCAACGAAAAAGGTGATATCCTGCATGAGAAATAACAGAGGGAGGCGCAGCCGGAATGCAGGAACGCTTCGTATTTTTAGAAATCGAGTATCGGCCCACCCTGGACATGCTCCGGGACGGGAAGTTCTACCACGGGGACGTGGACAGCCCGGCGGTGGCGAGGTTACTGGAGCGCTGCCGCGCCGTGGTCCGGCCCAGAGCCGTGGCCGCCTGCGTGGAGGTGAGCCACGACGGGGAAGGGCATGTAACTGCCGTGGGGGGAGAAGAAATGTCCAGCCCCGTCCTGGACGGGCAGCTGGGGAAGCTTCACCGGGCTTTCGCCTATGTTGCCACCTGTGGCCCGGAGATCGCGGACGTGGATTACGAGGGGGACGACGAGCTGCGCCGGGCCCTGCTGGCCTTCTGCATCGGGGGGCTGAACGCGGTGACCGCTAAGATGACGGCGGCGCTCACGGAGCGCTACCGCCTGGGAAAGACCGCGGTGCTGAACCCCGGCAGCCTGCCGGAGTGGCCCCTGGCGGAGCAGGACAAAATCTTCCGCCTCCTGGGGGACGTGACGGGGGACACCGGGGCGGTGTTGGGGCCTAACCACTTCATGACGCCCCTGGCCAGCTCCTCCGGCCTCCTGTTCGAGACGGAGCAGGACTATCAGAACTGCAGCTATTGCACGAATCTCAACTGCGTTATCCGCCGGGCACCCTACGACCCGGAGAAGGCGGCGCAGCTGCGGAAGTAAAAAAGAAATACAACAAATACAACGGCGCTGGCGGGAAACCGTCAGCGCCGCATTCTATTCTTCTTCCGGGACGAAGCGCCCCTCCCGATAGACAAGGACGCGCTCCGCCAGCAGCGCCGCTTCCTCCCGGTCGTGGGTCACCAGCAGGATGGCTTTATCACGGCTGTTTTCCAGGATAAGTTCTGCCGTCCGCTGCTTCAGGGCCTGGTCCAGCCCCTTCAGCGGCTCGTCCAGCAGCAGGGCGTCCCCGCCGTAGGCCAGGGCCCTGGCGATGGCGATGCGCTGCTTCATGCCCCCGGAGAGCTCGTCGGGATACAGCCCTGCGGCTTCCCCCAGCGCCAGCTTATCCAGCCAGGCGCGGGCTTCCGCCAGGCTGTCCCGCCTGTCAGCTAGGACGGCGTTGACGTTCTCCGCCGCCGTCCGCCAGGGGAGGAGGCGAGGCTCCTGGAACACGCAGGCGGCCTTCCCATGGATCTCGGCCCGGCCGCTGTCCGGCTTCATCAGGCCCAGGAGCAGCTTCAGCAGGGTGGTCTTCCCGCAGCCGGAGGGGCCCATGAGGGCGCATTTTTCCCCCGGCAGGATATGCAGATCGCAATTTCGCAGAACGGTTTTTCCCGGATAGCCCGCCGTCAGCTTTTCCGCCAGGATCATTTGTCTGCCCCCTTTCGGGCGCGGGGGGCTGCCAGCAGCCCCAATCCGGCAGCCAGCAGCTTTTCGATGACCAGAGAGCAGAGGATCACCGTCACCGTCCAGGCAAAGAGATCCGCCGTTTCCAGATTCAGCTTCGATTCATACAGCATCCGCCCGATGCTCCGCCAGGGCACGGTCAGCACCTCCGCCGCCACCCCCGCCTTCCAGCCCAGGCCAAGGGCGCTGCGGCAGGCGGAAAGGAAGTGGGGCAGTACCGTGGGCAGCCAGAGGCGGCGAAAGGCGCGCAGGGGCGAAAAGCCATAGACCTTCCCCATTTCCATTAGCTGGGGGTCCATGGCAGCGATCCCGGCGCAGACATTGGCCCAGGTCACCGGCAGCACCATGAGCACCACGATGACCGTCGGGAGGGTATCCCGCCCCACCCAAAGGAGCAGCAGGATGATGAAGGAGGCCACGGGCGTGGTCTTCACCACCGTCAGCAGCGGGCGCAGCAGGGCGTCCGCTGCTGGGGAGACGCTGGTGAGCAGAGCGGTCAGCACCCCCAGGAGGAGCCCAGCCGCAGCGCCGCAGAGGATGCGCAGCAATGTCACGCCCACCGTGCCCCAGAAGGACGGCTGGGCTGCCAGAAGCCCCAGCCGTATAGCGACGGCCCAGGGGGAGGGCAGCAGCAGGGGGGAACCCGCCAAGCGGGCCAACAGGAGCCAGACCGCCAGCCAGAACAGCGCGGCGAAGCAGCCGCGCATCAGCTTTTTCAGGTGGCATCCCCCTTTCCGTGACCGTTGTTTGGTTTGCTGCAAGCCTGTCGGCGCTTATTTCCCGGCGGAAGCCGGCATAAAGTAGAAGTCGTCGCCGGGCAGGCTGCCGCCCACGGAGGCCGGCGCCTGGGCCAGCATGATCTCCAGATAGCCGGACATGGCGGCCTTCATCTCCTCCCCGGTGAGGAAGCAGACGTTGCAGCGGGGCAGGGCCTTCTTCGCCACGGCGGCGGTGGGGAAGATGCCCGCTTCTTCAATGCTTTGGGCGGCCTTGTCCGGGTCGGCGGTGAGAAGGGCGACGGAGGCCTCGTAGTCCGCCAGGAACTGCTTTACCGCGTCGGGATGCTCGTCGGCAAAGGCGGCGCGGACCACCACGCAGCCCTGCACCAGGCTTCCCGCGGGGAACACCTTGTCCCACTCCGCAGTCAGATCAAGGACGACGCGCAGGCTGCTTCTGGCGCTGCAGGCCGCCGTCACCATGGGCTCCGGCAGCACCGCCAGGCTGATCTCTCCGGCGGCCAGGGCCGTGCGCAGGTCAGCGGGCTGGGCGTAGGTATTGTCCACCGTCACGTTCACCCCCGCCTTTTCGCAGAGGGCGGCGAAGATGAAGCTGGGATTCTGGGCGGGGACATAAACGGTCTGCCCCTCCAGGTCCGCCAGAGACGAAATGGCGCTGTCCCCGTCAGCCAGCAAATAGAGTACGCCTCGGGTGTTCAGCACGAGGCAGCGGACGCCGCCCTGGGTCTTGCCGTAGAGCACGCTGGCGGCGTTGGTGGGAAGGGCCGCGATGTCCACGCTGCCGCTGACCAGAGCCGCGGTGACGTTAGCGGCGTCCGTCTCTACGCTGACGGTATACTTCGGCTTTTCCGACGCGGCGTTTTCGACGATGAGACCCGCCATGCCGAAGCCGGTGGTGCCGTTGAGGGTCATGATCCGCGTGGGTTCCGCGGGCTTGGTTTCCGCCTTTTTGCAGGCGCTCAGGGAGGCCAGCAGTATCAGTGCCAGGAGGAGAGCTGTGAGTTTTTTCATGATCGGACGCTTTCCCGGAGCGGACGCTCCGACAGTATTCCCGCCGCTATTCGGCGGAGCGGGCGGCAATTGCCTCCCCGCAAAAACTTATCCTACCATATTTGTAGTTTTTTGCAACCGGAAAATCAAAAGAACGGGTGGACTGACGAAAGTCCTAATGTGCGCCATCAGGAAATATCGTCTCGATTCTCACATGACCGGCAAAAAGCCGCGGCTTCCTCTTGTGAAATATTAAGAGCGGTGGTATAATGGCATTAGAGAGGATGCGAGGATATGGCCTACTGTAATGAATTGGTTGCCGGAAAGCTCCGCCGTTGGGAAAAATATCTGAAGAATTTTCACCTGCCGGATTGGGAGGATATCCCGGATATCGGCCTGTATATGAACCAGCTGACCGACCTTCTGCGCCGGTATCTGGACTATCTGCCCCCCGAACTGAAGGAGGAGCAATTCATTACCGCCGCCACCATCAACAACTATGTGCGCACCAAGGTGATGCCGGAGCCGGCGAAGAAACGTTATTACCGGGAGCATATCGCCTATCTGCTCATCATTTTGTCCCTGAAGCAGAGCCTGAGCCTCAGCATGATCACCAATCTGATCCCTATGGGCCTGAGCAAAGAAGAACTGCGGGAAACCTACACCGTCTTTGCCAGGCGGCACGGCATCGCCGCCAAGGCCTTCGCAGAGCAGGTGCGGGAAATGGCGGGCCCCATCCTTCTGCATCAAGGGGAGAGCAGCGAGATCGCCACGGAACGGACGGAGGACCTGATCGCCATGAGCGCCGTGATGGGGGGCTTTGCCCGCCTGCTGGCGGAAAAGCTGATGCTCCTGAAGGGGAAGGACCTGTCCAACGGTGGCGAGATAGAAACGCATCACGAGTGAGGAATAGGAAAAGGCGGAGCGCCGAAAGCGCTCCGCCTCAAGCTGTCGACAAAGTGTCGACAGCTTGAGAGCAAAATCAGAAAATGTTTTCTGATTTTGCAAGGATATAACGTGAAGGGGGTCTCTCCGCCCCCTTCACAAATCCCCCATGCTTATCGAAAACCTGAATCATGGGTTCGTCTACAGTCTGAGGCGGAGCGCCGAAAGCGCTCCGCCTTTTTGCTGCTCTCAGTAGTACATGTCGAAGCCCGTCTCCAGCCTTTCGGCATAGGTTTTGCCCGCGGCTTCCAGGGCGGGAAGCATGTACTCCCGGTTGAAGCGGTTCACCGGCAGCCGGTCATAGGCCCGCATGTTCATGTGCTTCAGGGTGTATTCCAGCCGGCTGAGACATTCGCTGGTGCCCTGTCCGGTGCCCCCGGCACAGGCGGCCAGCAGGCAGCGCTTGTCCGCCAGCCTGCGGGCGGTGAAGGCGTCGCAGCGGCGCAGCCGGTCCAGAAGCGCCTTGAAGCATTCCGTCAGGTCGTGGAAATACACAGCGGTGACGAAGACGATGCCGTCCGCCTGGGCCAGGTCGTCATAGAGAGGCATGAAATCATCCTGCAGGATGCAGCTGCCCTTCTCGCGGCAGGCGCCCCAGCCGCCGGCGCAGGCATGGCAGTGTTCGAGCTTCAGCTTATTGAGCTGTACTTCCCGGACTTCCGCGCCTCCGGCCTGCAGCCCGGCCAGCAGCCGGTCCTTGGCGGCGGCGGTGAGCCCGTCTGTGTTGGGACTGGACCAGAGAATGATGACCTTTTTCATCGGGACACCTCCAATCATTTAAATCATTATATAACTCTGTCGGGAGAGCTGTCAAGGATCCAAGGCGCCGCCGCCCTGCGCAAGCGGCGCAGAAACGGGAAAAAGGGATGACTATTTACGGGATTTATGATATTGTAATAACCAAGAAAACCTATAGGAGGATGCAAGATGAAAAAGCGGACGATCACTTTGCTGTTGGTCCTTGCCCTCATGCTGTCCCTCATGGTCCCTGCCGCCGCCGTGGACCTGAATTACAGGGACAAGGACGAGATCACCTATAAGGAAGCGGTGGCGGTGCTCTCGCGGGAGGGCATCATCAACGGCTTCGAGGATGGGACCTTCCGCCCCAAGGAGACCCTGACCAGGGCCCAGGCAAGCACCATCCTCACCAAGATCCTGGGCGGCAGCCCCGATGGCTTTGCGGATTTCAGCGACGTCCGCCCCAGCGCCTGGTATGCCGGGTATGTGGCCTACTGCGCCTATAACGAGATCGTAGCGGGCCTGGGGGACGGGACCTTCAACCCCGAAGGCAAGCTCACCGGCACCGCCTGGAGCAAGATGCTGCTCACCGGCCTGGGCTACGACGCCGTGGAAAGCGGCATGCAGGGCAGCGGCTGGGCCACCAATGTCGCCAATCTGGCCTCGGCAGAGCAGCTGTACAACGGCATCGCCGACTTCGATCCCTCCCAGCCGGTGACGCGGGACGAAGCCTGCCAGATCGCCTACAACGCCATGTACGACGGCCAGGTGCCGGAACCGGCCAACGATATCCTCGCCAATCTTTCCTATTCCTTCGCCAATACCCAGGGGGCGTTCAACTATCCCGACCCCTATCGCATCCCCATGGAGATCTTCCGGCTGATTTATGGGGACGAGATCAGCGCCCAGAAGATGTACGAGAAATTCGGCGACTGGGGCGGCAACTGCTACGGCATGGTGTCCACCGCCGGCATCCTGTACCAATACGGCAACGGCATCAGCCCCAGCGACTTCAATAACCAGGCCTCCGCCCCCAGGAGCCTGCGCGTCACGGAGCGCAACAAGACCCTGTCCCTAAGCCTGACCCAGTTCATCGAGGCGCTGCACGTGACCCAGCTTTCCGAGGAACTGAACGCAGTTAAAGCGGAACACTGGAACGACCTGGGCGGCCTCGTTGAGGCGGTGAAGGAAGCCCGCGAGAGCGGGAAAGCGCCGGTGCTGGTGTGCGTCTGGGGCCCGGAGGGCGGCCATGCCATCATGGGCTACGACGTGGTGGAGGTCAGCTCCGGCGAGACCCGCGTACTGGTCTATGACCCCAACTATCCCATGGACTACTGTTATATCACCCTGACGGGGAGCGGCGGGTACTATACCGGCTGGAGCTATCCCATTGCCTATGATATGGTCTGGTCCAGCTCCAACGGCAATATGTCCTACATCCCCTACAGCGACTACTATCAGGGCTGGCAGAACCGGAAGGGCGCCGTTGTCACCTCCGACATGCTGTTCATGACCGTGAGCGACGACGCCACGATCTACGATGATTACGGCTCTGCCGTGGCGGAGGTACGTAATGGCAGCGTGACCGTGTATAAGCCCGGCGCCTACCCCATGCGGAACGTAGGCATCCTGCTGGATGAAGCCGGGATCCCCAGCACGGAGACCACCATCTGGCTGCCGGGCCACAGCTATTCCGTCAAGCATGCAGGCGCCGGGGAATTCACGGTAGAGCTGACGGAGAAGGAACAGACCGCCAGCGTCACCACCACGGCTTCCTCCGTGTACCTGCAGCTGGAGGATGCTTCCGCCGTCCGAACGGTGACCATCCCCGGCGGGGAGCAGGGCGCGACCTACACCATCGAAGTCCGCTCCTCCATGGAGGAGGACAGCGGACCCAGCTCCGTCACCCTGTCGGGCACCGTTTCCGGCATCGGCGTGACCGCGGGCTCCGACCACGGCAGCCTGGTCACCAGGGGCGCGGATCCCGGCAGGGACACGCTCTATGTGGACGGGCAGCCTGTCTATGAAAACCACGGCGGTTCCGGCGAGGGCTCCGGCGGCTATGATTCCGGCACCGGGCCCAGCACGCCGGACGGCGCCTCCACCAGGTCCGGCCGGGGCGAGCTTCCCGCCGTGCCCGCGACGAAGGGCAACACCGTCCAGCTCAGCGTCAGCAAGACGCGCTACGCTCCGGAGGAGACCATCACCGTGAGTTATTCCGGCGTCACCCAGGAGATGGTGGATCGTACGGCCTGGATCTGCGTAGCCGATGAAGACGCGCCGTCCTACAGCTACAAGAGCGGCTATCAGGAGCCGGGCGTGGGCAGCGGCACGGTCACCTTCACCGCGCCCTACGACGACGGCACGTATGAGCTGCGCTTCTTCTCCGCCAACGCCTCCTCGGAGGAAAACCTCGACCGCAGCACCATCATCCGCTTCACGGTGGAGCGGCCGGAGCTGACAAAGAATGTGACCGTCAGCGTCCCGAAGACGGTGTACGCGCCGGAGGATCCCATTGTGGTCACCTACAGCGGCGTGTCCCGGTGGCTGGTGGATCACGACGCGTGGATCTGCGTGGCCGATAAGGATGCACCCTCCTACAGCTATAAGGGCGGATATCAGGAGCCGGGCATCGGCAGCGGTACGGTGACCCTCTATGCCCCCTTTGACGAGGGAGAATATGAGCTGCGCTTCTTCGACAGCAGCGCTTCCAGCGAAAAGAACCTGGTGACCGCCCTCACCATCCCCTTCACCGTGGTCCATACGGAGCTCAACAAGGATGTGACCCTGCATGTGGACAAGACCCTCTATGCGCCGGAGGAGCCCATCGTGGTCACCTACAGCGGCATGACCCAGTGGCTGGTGGACCACGAGGCGTGGATCTGCGTGGCCGACAAGGATGCGCCGTCCTACAGCTACAAGAGCGGTTATCAGGAGCCGGGCATCGGCAGCGGCACGGTGACCCTCTATGCCCCCTTTGACGAGGGCGAGTATGAGCTGCGCTTCTTCGACGGCAGCGCTTCCAGCGAACAGAATCTGGTGACCCGGCTCACCATCCCCTTCACCGTCAAGCACAGCGAGCTGACGAAGGACGTCACTATGTCGGTCCCCAAGACCCTCTATGCGCCGGAGGAGCTCATCGTGGTCACCTACGGCGGCGTGACGCAGTGGCTGGCGGATCACTTGGCGTGGATCTGCGTGGCGGACAAGGGCGCGCCGTCCTACAGCTATAAGAACAACTATCAGGAGCCGGACATCGGCAGCGGCACGGTGACCCTCAACGCCCCCTTTGACGAAGGCGAATATGAGCTGCGCTTCTTCGACGGCAGCGCTTCCAGCGAACTGAACCTGGTGACCCGGCTCACCATCCCCTTTACCGTCAAACACAGCGAGCTGACGAAGGACGTCGCCATGTCGATCCCCAAAAAGAGCTATGCGCCGGGGGAGAGCATCGTGGTCACCTACAGCGGCGTGACCCAGTGGCTGGTGGATCACAGTGCGTGGATCTGCGTAGCCGATGAGGACGCGCCCTCCTACAGCTATCGGGGCGATTACCAGACGCCCGGCGTGGGAAGCGGGACGGTTACCCTTACTGCCCCCGACAAGGCCGGGACCTATGAGCTGCGCTTCTTCGACGGCAACGCTTCCAGCGAGCTGAATCTGGCGAAACAGCTCACCATCGTCTTTACCGTCGGATAAGGGCAAAGCATACTCAAACGCATGGAAAACAAAGACCTCTGCATCGTCTGCCAAGCCCTCATCGGGGAGACAGAGAACAACTTACCCACTCAAATCAATAAGGCGGTGATCCTATGTCTGAACTCGCGCTGGTGGAAAAAATCAAGGAGAATATCTCGAAAGTGATCGTGGGGAAGGAGGAGCAGACGGAGCAGCTTTTGCTGGCCCTGGTCTGCGGGGGGCATGTGCTCATCGAGGACGTGCCCGGCCTGGGGAAGACCACCCTGGTCTCGGCCCTGGCCCGGTCCCTCAACTGCTCCTTCTCCCGCATACAGTTCACCTCCGACCTGCTGCCCTCCGACGTGACGGGCTACACTGCCTTCAACCCCAAGACGGGGGAGCGGGAGGTGTGCTTCGGGGGCCTTATGGCCCAGATCGTCCTGGCGGACGAGATCAACCGCACCAGCCCCAAGACCCAGTCCAGCCTCCTGGAGGCCATGCAGGAGGGGCAGCTGACCATCGACGGCACCACCTATCCGCTGCCCACGCCCTTCATCGTGCTCGCCACCCAGAACCCGGTGGAGCACACGGGCACCTATCCCCTGCCGGAGGCCCAGCTGGACCGCTTCTTCATGCTCCTCAGCCTGGGCTACCCCAGCCATACCGAGGAGATCGACATCCTGCGGCGCAACATGCGCGCCCGGCCCATCGAGACCCTGGAGCCCGTGGCCTCCGCCGAGGACATACTGGCCCTGCGGGAGGAGCGGGGGAAGGTGCTCTGCGCCGACGCGGTGCTGGATTATATCGTGCAGATCGCGGAGGCCACCCGCCGGGACGAGCGCATCAGCCTGGGCGTCAGCCCCCGGGGCTGCATCGCCCTCACGGAGGCAGCCATGGCCTGCGCCCTGTTCGCCGGGCGGAACTACACCCTGCCCGACGACGTGCAGAAGCTGGCCCTGCCTGTGCTGGCCCACCGGATCGTGCTGGACCGCCGCAGCGGCCTCAGAGGGGAGAACCGCCGCAGCGTCCTCAGTTCCATCATCCGGGAGCTCAAGGTCCCCGCCGTCTCATGAAAGTCCTGCGGATCATCTTCTATCTGCTGATGCCGGTATTCCTGGTCGCCGGGCTGTATACGGGGATGCGCCTCTGGTTCATCCTGCTGATCGCCCAGGCGCTCCTGGTGCTGTTCATCTTCGCGCTGAACCAGTGGACCCTGCGGACCTTCGCCTATACCCAAAGCCTGGACGATGCCGTCGGCGTCAAGGGAGGCGAAACGGCCCTCCATCTCTCTATCCGCAATGAGAAGCCCTTTCCCCTCAGCATGATGAAGGTGGACGTGGAGATGGCGGCCCCCAGCGAAGCCACCCAGGTCTCCTTCAGCCTCCTGCCTTTCACCGGCAAGGAATTCGACTTCAAGGTGGCTATGCCCTACCGGGGAGTGTACCCCATCGGCATCACCACCATGCGCATCACGGATATCTTCGGCCTGCTGCCCATGGGCTTTGATATGCGGAAGCTGAGATACTACCGCCAGCCGGAGCTCACCGTCTACCCCAGGGCGGAGGCACCGGAGTCCCTCTATGCGGACATGGCGGATGAAAAGCTCTTCGGGGAGCGCTATCTCCGCGCCGCCGAGAGCGGCGACAGCGTGACCGGCGCCAGGGCTTACCGTCCCGGCGACCCGCTGAAGCAGATCCATTGGAAAAAGAGCGCCCAGCACGGGGAACTCTACGTCCGGCAGTACGAGCAGCCCGCCAGGGAAAACGTGGCGATCCTTATCGACAACTGCACTCACGGCGGGGAAGGGGAGGCGGCCCTCGCCGCCGCAGACACCGTCTGCGAAGCGGCGGCCTGCATCACCCTGCACTGTCTCGCCCGGCACCGGAGCGCGACCCTGCGGGCCCTGGGGGACACCCAGGGCGTCCGCCAGGGGGAGGAAGCCCCGGATATGGCGGATTTTGAGAAGGTGCGCAAATGGCTGGCGCTGCTGCCCTTCACCCCCGCGGCTGCCGACGGCCCCCTGCCCCTGGAGGACTGCCGGGGCGGCAGCGCCCTCATCGTCGTCACCGCAGGCTGCAGCGAAGCCCTGGAGGCTTCCGTCGCCGAGGCCACGGCTTATTTCAGCGCGGTCACCTTGGTGCTGGTGGGGGACGACCATGCCGATAACGGGCTGACGCCGAAAGTGCGCCTGCCCGTGGGCTGCGATGTGGCCGCCGAGCTGGTGGCGCTGGATTGAGGGAGGGCGGAATGATGAAAGATAACGGAAAACTCTCCCTTTCCCTCGTGGCGGAGCTGGTCTGCTGCCTCCTGGGGGCCTGCGCCTTCTGCTGCGCCATCCTGCCAGCCATGGGCCAGGATGCGGACATGCTGGACTGCCTGCTGTATGTCTTCGTGGACCTGTCCCTGATCTTTCTTCTGTCCCGCCGCTGGTGGATCGCTCCGGCTCTGATCGGGGCGGCGGCCGTAATCGGCGCAGGCGTCGTCTATTTCTTCCATTTCTGGGAGCCGGTGAAGGAATACTGCCTGGGCTTTGCGGAGTGGTATGGCGCGGCCTATCCCTACACGCTGCCCTACTCGGAAAACGGCAGCCTGTTTTTGGTGCATCTGGCCTTTTCCTTCCCCGTGACCCTGGTGCTCTATATCTTTTTCCGGCGCATCCACTTCCTTCCGGTGTGGGTCCTCCTCAGCGGCGCACTGCTCTACTGGATGCATATATCCGCCTCGCAGCAATTGCTGGCGGCAGCGGCCCTGCTGCTCATCGCCACCCTGGTGCTCCTGGCGAGGACCAATGCCCACAGCGCCGGCCGGAAGCTGGGCCGGGAGGAAAAGATACCTTCCGCCTCCATGCAGCTCACCGCCCTGGTCCTGGCTCCCATCGTGGTGCTGTTCGCCTTTGCCTTCGGACCGAAAACGGAGGGGGCTTGGAAATCCCAGGGCCTGGTGAACCTGGTGCAGGACGTGCGGGATGTCTTCTCCTTCTACGGAGAGGGGACCTACGGCGAAGGCAATTTCGACCTGGGCTATTCCGGCCTGGCCCCCCACGGCATGACCCTGGGCGGGGACATCGAGCCCAACAACCGCACGGTCATGCGGGTCAAGACCTCCACGCCCATCCTGCTGGCCGGGGCGGTCTACGACAGCTATAACGGCTACGGCTGGTACGATACCGGGGCGGGCGGGCGCTTCCGTTTCGTGAGCCCCCTGTGGCGGGGCAAACGGCGGGAGGTGTTCACCGTGGGCCTTCCCTCCTCCGGGAAGGCGGCCGAGCCCTATGGGAAGGTCACCCGTGTCGCCTCCCTGGAGATATCCCTGGTGAACCGCTACCGCTCCCTCTTTGCCGGCGGCAAGATAGAGGGGCTGACCATGCCCTCCTACGGCGACCCTGCCGACGTCTATTTCAACCCCCAGGGGGAGCTGTTCACCCTGGAAGTGCCGGATATCAGCATGAATTACGTCATCAAAACCAGGGTGTTTGCCCGCGACAGGGAGGATTTCGACGAGAATATGCACCGGCTCATCGAGCTGGCCGCCTCCTCCAGGGACCGGGAATACGAGGAGATCAAGGCCCGGTACACCGAGGTTTCCGAACTGGTGGAGCCCTTCGTGTGGGAACTGGCGGCGGAGATCACCGCAGGGTGCGATAACGACTATGACAAGGCCCTGGCCATCGAAAAGTGGATCGGCGAGAACTGCAAATATACCAAAACGCCGGGGGACGGACCCCTGGACCGGGATTTCCTCTCCGCCTTCCTGGAGACCAGGGAGGGCTACTGCACCTATTACGCCACCGCCATGGCCATTCTGGCCCGCATATCCGGTCTCCCGGCACGCTACGTCACCGGCTACGGGCTGAAGCAGGCGGACCGGAAGCCCGATACCACCAGCTATATCGCCACCAACGCCACGGCTCACGCCTGGGCCCAGGTCTATTTCTACGGCGTGGGCTGGGTGGATTTCGACCCGGTGGAGTGGGAATTCTATGAGCTGGTGGAGACGGATCCCCCCATCGTCCGGGATCCCAAGCCCGCGCAGACGCCCGTGACGCCGGAGATCCCCAAGCTGGAGCTGCCGGAGCCGGAGCCGGAGGAGCCCGAACCGGGAGAGACCGTCGAGGACCGAAAACTGAGCAGGACGTGGCGGATCGTGCTGATCGTTCTTCTCTGCGACCTGGGCGCATTCCTCATCTTCCTGGGCGTCCGCGCCGTCCTCCTTATCTTCAAGGTGGAGAATTTCTACTACCGCCTCATCCGCCGCTATCCGGACAACCGGACCAGGGCTGACGAATGCTACCGCCGGATCATCCGGCAGCTGGGTTTCCTGGGGCTGGAGATGCAGCCCTCGGACACGATCATGAGCTTCTCCGCCAGGGCGGACGAGCTCCTGGGCAGCGCGCCCGGCCATGAGCCCATGCAGAAGGCCTGCCAGCCGGTGATCCTCTCCCGCTTCGCCATGCGGAAGCCCACGGACGGGCAGCTGAAGCGGATGTGTGATTTCTACATCTTCCTGGAAAAGGAGCTGCGGCAAAAGCTGGGCCTGAAGGACTATATCCTGCACCGCATGATCCTGGGGCGGTGAGATCGGCAGGAAAGGGGCGTATGACCATGCAGAGACCTGGGACCCAGGCTGAAAGGCTGGATTACCTGGTGGAGGCCTTCAAGGCGGATTCCGGGAAATACCGGGACCTGCCCGTGCCGGAGGACGGGGAGGGGAAGAAGCGCATCCTGCGCAGCCTCATGAACATCCGTATGCCGAAGAAGCTGGACGGTGAAACGCTGGAAGTACAGGACGCCTACCTGCAGACGCGGAACCGGGAAGCGGGCATCGTCGCCCCGGCGGATATCCCCACCCTGGCGGAGGCGGGCAGCGCCCATCCTTTTGCCGCCCTCCTCTCCATCTGGCAGGGGGACATCACCCGCCTGGCCGCGGACGCCATCGTCAACGCCGCCAATTCTCAAATGCTGGGCTGCTTCGTCCCCATGCACAGCTGCATCGACAACTGCATCCACACCTATGCCGGGGTACAGCTGCGGTCTGAGTGTTACCGGCAAATGCAGGCGCTGCGGGCTAAATGTGGCCGGGATTACGAGCAGCCCACGGCAGAGCCCATGCTGACGGGGGGGTATAACCTCCCGGCGAAGAAGGTGGTCCACATCGTGGGGCCTGTCGTGGAGGGGGAACTGACCCCCGCCCTGGAACGGGAGCTGGCCCGCTGTTATGAAAACACGCTGGAGCTGTGCCGGGAAAGGGGACTGAAAACCGTGGCTTTCTGCTGCATCTCCACCGGCGTTTTCCGCTTTCCCAATGCGCGGGCGGCTCAGATCGCCGCGGAGACGGTCAGCCGCTGGCTGGGGGAGCATCCAGGCAGTATGGAGCGGGTGATCTTCAACGTCTTCAAGGACGAGGACAGGGGGTATTATGAGAAACTCTTACGATGAACTGCCCAACGGCTACCTGGAGACCATCGAGAAGGGAATCGCCGCCGTGCGCACCTTCCGGGGCGGGCTCAGCGCGGGCAGCGGGGACCGATATGAAAACATCCGCCGCTTAAAGGAGGAACTCTGGACAGCGGAAGCCGTGGTGATCGGCGCGGGTGCGGGCCTCTCCACTGCGGCGGGATATACCTACGCCGGGGAACGCTTCGACCGGTATTTCTTCGATTTCGCCGCCAAATACGGCTTCCGGGATATGTACGCCGGCGGCTTCACCCGCTTTGACTCCCCGGAGGAGATGTGGGCCTTTTTCAGCCGGAATATCTATATTAACCGTTATATGCCCACGCCGAAGCCACTCTATGAACGGCTGCTGGAGCTGGTGCGGGACAAGGACTATTTCGTCATCACCACCAATGTGGACCACTGCTTTCAGCGGGCGGGCTTTGACAAAGCGCGGCTTTTCTACACCCAGGGGGACTACGGCCTCTGGCAGTGCAGCAAACCTTGCCATGACGGGACCTATGACAACGCGGGGGCGGTATGGGAGATGCTGGAAGCCCAGGGCTTCATGATCGCCCCGGACGGAACGCTGACGCTCCCGGAAGGTGTGACGCTCAAGCTTGCGATCCCGCGGGAGCTGGCGCCCCGCTGCCCGGTCTGCGGCAGGCCGATGAGCATGAACCTGCGGGGGGACGATACCTTTGTGGAGGACGAAGGCTGGCGCCGGGCCTCGGCGGCCTACGCGGATTTCCTGTGCCGCACGGCGGGCAGGCACGTCCTGTTCCTGGAAATCGGCGTCGGGGGCAACACCCCGGTGATTATAAAATACCCCTTCTGGCAGATGACCAGGGACAACCCCAAAGCGGTGTATGCCTGCCTGAACTACGGGGAGGCGGTCTGCCCGAAGGTCATCGAGGGGCAGTCCATCTGCTTGGACGGGGACGCCGGGGAGCTGATCGGGCTGCTTGGCGAAGATTGATGATGCGGGTCAAGGGCGGCAGCGAAATAACTGCCGCCCTTGCGCATGACCCCTTGACAAATTCGGTTTATTGCAATAAACTAAACATGCGAGTTTATCGGAATAAACCGGGGAGGGAAGACAAAATGGCCGATGTGGAGCTAGGGACCGTGCAGGAAAGGTTCGCAGACATCGTGTGGGCCCATGAGCCGGTGGCCTCCGGGGAGCTGGTGAAGCTCTGCGCGCGGGAGCTGCATTGGAAAAAGCCCACGACTTATACCGTGCTTCGCAAGCTTTGTGAAAAGGGCCTGTTTCGGAATGCTGACGGCGTGGTCACCTCCCTGGTTTCCCGTGAGGCGTTTTACGCAGCGAAGAGCAGGCAGATCGTGGAGGCATCCTTCCGCGGCTCCCTCCCCGTTTTCGTGGCGGCCTTCACCGCCGGGAACCGGCTCACGGAGGAGGAGGCCGACGAGATCCGGAAGCTGATCGACGCCGCGCGGCGGGAGGGCTGAGAAATGGCGTCCATCCTGATGAGCATTAAGCAGCTGTTTCCAGCGGTGCTGCGCATGAGCATTTCCGCGGGTATCCTGACCCTGGCGGTAGCCCTCCTGCGCCTGGCGCTTCGCAAAGCGCCGAAGTGGGCCTGCTGTCTTCTCTGGCTGCTGGTAGCGCTGCGGCTCCTGTGCCCGGTGTTGCCGGAGGGGCAGCTGAGCCTGATGCCCCGGAACGAGGTCTATGACGCTTCCCGGCACCTGATCGAGCGCGCTGCGGACGGCGGCGCCTTGCCCCTGATGGAATTTGAGCAAACCCAGCCGCCTGCGGACGGAACGGAACCGGCCCCGCGGCATTTCAGCGTGGCGCTCCCCAGCGCCTATCTGCTGGCGATCTGGCCCCTGGGGATCCTGGGGATGCTGCTCTATGCCCTCCTGAGCTATCTGCGCCTCCGGCGGCGGACGGCGGCCTCCGCGCCCTACCGGAAGGACGTGTTCCTCTGCGATGAGATCGGCTCCCCCTTCATCCTGGGGGTCTTCCGCCCGCGCGTCTATATCCCCTCCCATCTTGAAAAACAGCAGATCTTCTTCGTGCTGGCCCACGAAAAGGCCCACCTCCGGCGACGGGATCACTGGTGGAAGCCCTTGGGCTTCCTGCTCCTGGCCGTCCACTGGTTCAACCCCCTCCTCTGGCTGGCCTACGTTTTGCTCTGCCGGGATATCGAGCTGGCCTGCGACGAGCGGGCCGTGCGGGATATGAGCGCGCCGGACCGGGCGGACTATGCCCAGGCCCTGCTGGACTGCAGCTTTCCCCGCCGGACGGTGGGACTGTGCCCTCTGGCCTTCGGGGAGGTGGGGGTGAAGCAGCGGGTGAAGAATGTGCTGGACTACCGGAAGCCCGCCTTCTGGATCGCCGCCGGGGCGGTGGCCGTCTGCCTCCTGGCGGCCCTGTTCCTCCTGACGGATCCGCCCGTTCTCCTGCCGGAGAACGGCGGGATCGATTCGGCGGAGTATGCCTCCGTGGGGGAGAATATCCCTCTGCCTCCGGAGGCCTGGGGAGAACTGGCCGAATTGATCGAAGACCGTCGGGGGCGGCGGTTCCCCGCCGGGACGGATACCCTGGGCGCCCTGTCCCGAAGCGTCACCCTACGTTACGCCGACGGGAGCTATGTGCTGGTACACCATCAGTATTACAGCGGCCTTGACCACCTGCGGGGGAGGGAGGACGATTACCGCACCGTCGTGACCCGCTTCGACGACCGGGGCAAGGCCCGGAAGGCCTGGCGGATGGAGAACGCCTTTGACGACGCCTTTATGGAGTGGAAAAGCCGATGGGTCTCCCGGCAGGAAAACGCCCTGGACTGGCTGTGGAAGAATTACGAGGTGGAAAGCGTCCTCTACGCCGGAAATGGGGAGGACCCCCGGACGGAGCTGCGCCGCTGCGCGATCAACAGTAACTATGAGCTGCTGGTTTCCACCGGGGAATACGGCGGCGAATGGGTGATCGCCGGCAGGCTGGAGCCCTTCACCCCGGAGAAAAGCAGCTTTGACGGCAAATATGGCTATTACGCCGCCTATGATTCTGCCGCCGCCCTGCGGAAGCAGAACCGGCTGGCCTGGCGGGCGGTCACGCCGGACACGACGGACGCGCGGTTTTATGATCTGTTCTATCAGGCTAGCGGGGAGATCCTCCTGGGTGCGGGCTATTATGACGCCGGTGAAGCCGGGGATTCTTATTCCGACGACAGCCGGGTCTATCGGCTGTTCCGCCTGGCGGGCACGCTGGAGGACCCGTCAGAGGAAGCGCTGGATTTGGACGCCCTGCGGGAGGAATACCCGGAATATTTCGGCCTGTCCGCCTTCAAGGGGCTGGAGCTCTACGTCTGGCAGATGGGGCCCGGCGTCCTCCGCTGCGGCCTCATGGAGGGGACGAACCGGAACAAGACCAATGAAGAAATATGGAACCTGCGGGGTGTGACGCCGGAGGAGATGAAGCAGATCCTCTCCACCTACGACGTCCCGGAGGAAAACATCTTCCTTTACCCCTTCCTGCACCCCGCTTCCAGTTACATTTATAATATCACCGAGGAATACCGTGGGTGGCTGCGGGAACTGTTTTTCGGGTCCGCCGCCATTGCCGTGCCGCAGCCTGAGGAGCCCGGCGAGCCGGGGGAGCCAGGCGAACCCGGCAGCGCGGAAGCGCCGGTGCTCACCGTGACCTGCGGCGGTACGACCATCGTTCCTTATCTGCATCACCGCTTTGAAACGACCTGGCTGGAGGAAGAACACGCCTTTCTTTCGGGTGACGGGTGGCCCGTGGAATATGATATTCAGGAGTATGGAGACAAGATCCCCGTCCTGATCCTGGACGGAGAACTGACTCTGACCCTGGGGGAAAACGTCAGCCGCATTGGGCCAAGGCTCCGGATTTACGACGGGGATCTGACCGTACTGGTGCAGATGGAAGACGAGGAGGACCTGGACGCTCTCTACCGGCTGGCGCCCGGAGATTATTGGTGCGCTCTGGGCGTCTACCGACGGGGGAGATATATCCCCGAAGCGGAACGGTATGAGGGGGCCGGTTACGACGGCATATTCCGTCTTCGGGTGCCGGAAACCGGGGACGAAGGGGAGTAGGCCATGGGGAATTATCTGATCACCGGCGCCGCCGGGGGCATGGGAAGCGCTCTCTGCCGCGCCCTGACCGGGGCGGGGCACAGGGTGTGGGGCCTGGACCGGGCTGCGGACCCTTCGCCGGCGAGCTGGACCCTGGTCCCGGCGGACCTGACGAAGCCGGAGGCGGTGGAGGAGGCCTTCCGCCGTGTGCGGGCGGAGGCGGGGGAGCTGGACGGGATCATCCACACGGCGGGGGTCTATGACCTGGGCTCCCTGGCAGAGATGCCGGAGGCGGATTTCCTGCGGGATTTCAACGTCAACCTATTCGCCGCCTTCCGGGTCAACCGGGACTTTCTTCCGCTGCTGGCCCCCGGCGGGAGGATCGTCATCGTCACCAGCGAGCTGGCGCCCCTGCCCGTCCTGCCCTTCACCGGCGTCTATGCCGTGACGAAGGCCGCCCTGGACAAATATGCCGAGGCCCTGCGCATGGAGCTGCAGCTCCTGGGCCATCCGGTGATCGTCGTCCGTCCCGGCGCGGTAAAAACGGGGATGCTCCCCGTCTCCACGGAAAAGCTAGCGAAATTCTGCGCCGAAACGCAGCTCTATTCCTGCAATGCGGAACGCTTCCGGCGGATCGTGGATAAGGTGGAAGCCCGCAGCGTCCCGCCGGAACGGATCGCCGCCCTGATCGTCAGGGCGCTGGGCGCTCCCAATCCGAAGCCGGTGTACGCGCTGAACCGCAATCCGCTGCTGCTTTTGTTCCGGCTGCTGTCCCCGCGCCTCCGCCTGTGGGCGATCCGGATGATCCTGTCCGGGAAAGAAGGGTGAAGAAATGGGAAACCGAGCGCTGATGAACGCGAGAAATCTGTCCGTGCCCCTGGGGGACACGGAGATGGACTGCGCCGTCTTCGGCTTCGGGGAGCGGAAGCTGGTCCTGATCCCCGGCCTTAGCGACGGGCTTATGACGGTGAAGGGGCGGGCCTGGCTCCTGGCGGGGCCTTACCGCCGATTCTGGGAGGATTTTACGGTCTACGTCTGCAGCCGCCCTAGTGCGCTGCCGACGGGCTGCTCCATCCGGGATATGGCGGAGGACCTGGCAAAGGCCATGGACAGCCTGGGCATCGCAAGCGCCTGCATCATGGGGGTGTCCCAGGGAGGCATGATCGCCCAGTTCCTGGCGGCGGAGCATCCGGAAAAGGTGGAGAAGCTGGTGCTGGCGGTGACGGGCCCCTGGGCAAACGAAATCGTGCAGCACTTTGTCCGGCATGTGATGGACTTGGCGGAGAAGGGGGACCACCGGCAGCTGATGATCGACTCGGCAGAGCAGAGCTATTCGGAGAAACGGCTGAAGAAGCTGCGCCTGAGCTACCCCGTCCTGGGCCGGATCGGGAAACCGGAGAGCTACCGGCGCTATTTCATTAATTGCGAGGCCATCCTGGCCTTCGACGCCAGGCCGGTGCTGGGGAAGATCGTCTGCCCCACCCTGATCCTGGGCGGGGAGGAGGACAAGGTGGTGGGGGTCGAAGGCTCGCGGGATCTCCACGCTGCCATCCCCGGCAGCGAGCTGTATCTCTATCCCGACCTGGGCCACGGCGCTTTTGAGGAAGCCTCCGACTTCAACGAGCGGGTGTACGATTTCTTCACCCGGTAACGTGACGCAGCACCACAGCAGCCGGCGGAAATTGTCGGCTGCTCAGGCTGTCGACATAGTGTCGACAGCTTGAGCGCAAAATCAGAAAATGTTTCTGATTTTGCAAGGATATAACGTGAAGGGGGCCTCTCCGCCCCCTTCACAAAACCCCCATGCTAATCGAAACACAGAATCATAGGTTTGTCTACAGTCTAAGCAGCCGACAGAAATTGTCGGCTGCTTTTTTGCGCGTAAAGTTTTCAAAATGGGGCTTGACAAACTGAATACATCACGATATGATGTATCACGTAAAGAGAAGCATCGCAAAGCGAAGTATAATGTGAAGGGAGGTATAACGTGGACGCACAGCTGAAACGGGGCATCCTGGATATCTGCGTCCTGGCCGCCATCCGCGGCAAGGATTCCTACGGATACCAGATCATCAAGGACGTGAAGCCCTGCGTGGACCTGTCGGAGTCCACCCTCTATACCATCCTCAAGCGGCTGGAGGCCGGTGGCCTGCTGACCGTCTACTCGGCGGAGCACGGGGGCAGGCTGCGGAAATACTACCACATCACGCCCCTGGGCCTAAGACGCATCGAGGAATTCAAAGAGGAGTGGCAGGGGATCATGTCCATCTATCGCTTTATTATCGGGGAGGGGGAAGAAGAATGACGAAACAGGAATTCCTGGCGTCGCTGCGGGAAGGGCTCCGGGGTCTGCCTCCGGCGGACGTCGAGGAGCGCATCGCTTTTTACGATGAAATGATCGACGACCGGATGGAGGAGGGGCTGACGGAGGAAGAAGCTCTGGAAGAGCTGGGAAGCGTGGAATCCGTGATCGCCCAGATCGCCGCAGAGACCCCCCTGGTGAAGCTGGTGAAGGAGAAGGTGCGCAGGGAGCGGAAGCGCAGCGGAAAAGGCCTCACGACGGTGCTGCTGGCGCTGGGCTCCCCGATATGGGTGAGCCTGCTGATTGCGGCCGCCGCCGTGGTCTTTTCCCTGGTGGTCGCCGCCTGGTCGGTGGTGATCGCTCTCTATGGGCCGGCCCTGAGCCTGGTGGTGAGCGGAGCCGCCTGCGCGATATTCTCCATCTTCTATATACTCCGGGGCAATATCCCCGGCGCGGCCTTCGCTTTCGGCGCAGGGGTGGCAGCCATCGGCCTGGGGCTCCTGCTCTTCCCGGTCTGCAACGCTCTGGCGAGGGCTCTGATCAAGGGAATGAAAAAACTGGTGCTGGGCTTCAAGAGCCTGCTGATGAGAAGGAAGGGTGCAGAATGAAAACGACGACGAAACGGATCCTCCTGGTGGGAGTTGCCCTGCTGGTGGTGGGGGCGCTGATCGCTTTGGCGGCGCTGGCCTCTATGCATTTCGATTTCCGGCGGCTGAGTACCCGGCAGACCGTGACCAATACCTACGCCCCCACGGGGGATTTTCGGGATATCCTTCTCAGTCTGAACACGGAGAAGCTCAGCTTCCTGCCGTCGGAGGACGGGAAGCTCAGGGTCGTCTGCGTGGAGGAAGAAGGCTTGCAGCATGTGGTCACCGTTTCCGACGGAGTTCTCGGCATCCAGTCGGTGGATACCCGGAAATGGCATGAGCATATCGGCTTCAACCTTGGGGAGACCTCTGTCACCGTCTATCTGCCGAACAAGGACTATGGCGCCTTGACCCTGGGGACCGACACGGGGGATGTGACCCTGCCCGCCGATTTTCGCTTTGAAAGCGTCCTCATGACTGCCTCCACCGGGGATCTTGATCTTCGCGCCGATGTGGAGGGGAGCGTCAGCATCCGGACCAGCACCGGGGATATCCGCCTCGACGGGCTGCAGGCGGATTCCCTGGACCTACAGGCCAGCACCGGCCATATCCGGGTGAGCGGCTGCGAGATCGCGGGCAGCGTGAAGGTGCAGACCAGCACGGGTGAGGCCAGCTTCACCGACCTCAGCTGCGCCGACGCCCAGGTGACGACCACCACGGGAGAAGTGGACCTCGTCCGCGTGCTGGCGTCGGAGTCCTTCCGGATCGAGACGGACACCGGGGACGTGAGGTTTGACCGCTCCGACGCGCCGGAGATCCGCGTGGAAACCGACACCGGGGACGTGACCGGGACCCTGCTGACCCCCAAGACCTTTGAATACGACACGGACACGGGGAAGGTCAGGCTGCCCCGCAGCGAGCCCGGCGGCCGCTGCGAGCTGAGATCCGACACCGGCGATTTCGAGATCGAGATCGTGGGATAAGTGAATAGCCAAGATCGTGGAATAAGAGAATAGCAAGAGAGGCAAAAGGCACATCGCCTTTTGCCTCTCTTGCATATATGGGCCTCCGGTGTTATACTGATCGTGTAAAGCCTGCGAGAGCCGGCTTCTGATAGGGACAATCGAATAATAGGAGGAAGAAAAATGAAAGCAAGCAGACTGATCGCGCTGATTCTGGCACTTGCCATGGTCTTCTCTCTGGCAGCCTGCGGCGGCAAGCCCGCCGAGCCCGCCCCCGCCACCGCCAAGCCCGACGGCGGCAGCACCGCCGCTCCCGCGCCCGCTGCCACCAGCTACACCATCGGCATCAATACCTGGGGCTCCGGCGTGCCCGTGCTGGACATGTTCGGCGACGCCAAGGAGTACACCCTCACCACCCTGGGCCATAAGGTCAACCGCATGAGCGACGACTTCACCGCGGACAAGGAGCTGCAGAACGTGCAGAACATGTGCGCCGCGGGCGTCAACGGCATCGTCTTCCAGGCGGCCGCCGTGTCCACCGTGCCCCAGATCGGCGTGGAATGCGCC
>JAEEGI010005786.1_pt1 | contig 28309 bp, 15 predicted proteins | sample 8958751 | NCBI WGS metagenome assembly JAEEGI01 (sample SAMN16246545, study PRJNA631951) | gut metagenome | biome: gut microbiome; feature: rumen; material: KS-attached | host: Bos | place: Iran: Karaj | collected 2018-10 | reverse complement strand
ATGATGTTGTACTCATGATGGTTGGATGTTAATCAATAAATGTGTTTACTTTTCACGCTGCAAAAATAGCATCCAACCAAAGGGATTTCATGGCATTTTCGTATGGACGGGAGATTTTTTTTTGATTTTTCTAGAGACTATAGTGACTATAGTAACTATAGTAACTATAGAGACTATAGATAAAAAAAGCCTCCCGCTGTGTGGCAGCGGGAGGCTTGAAAGTATATCGGGGATTATTGCCCTGATACTTGAGGTTATCTACCAAGGATGACGTTGATGATACCTGACACGTCACTCATGTTGATAAGGCCATCGCCATTGTAGTCTGCATTGATAAAGGAGAATGGCGACGGGTTCTTAGCCAGCACATAGTTGATGATGGTAGTTATATCACTCACGTTGATAAGGCCATCGTCGTTGGCGTCACCGAGCAGGGCGGCGGTGCCCTTCTCCACGGTCACCTTGAAGGTGGAGTTGGTTGGTTTGATATGCGTGCGGCCAGTGGTGATGAAGTCAACATTCTTGATGCTTCCCGTATACTCACCGGGTCTGAGATTATCAGCAGCCTGGAGCGTGAGGGTGACCAAGGCACCCGAACTGCCAGAGATGGTAGACAGATCCGTAGCGATACCACAGATGTTATACTGATTGGCAACAGGATTTCCCACCACGATGGTTCCCGTGTATCTGGCGGTAGCCTCGGCTTCGACCAGTGTGATTCCCTCGGGCAGTTCCAAAGTGAGGCTGAAGGCCGTAAGGTTGGTGTGGGTATTGGTTAAGTCGATGGTCACCGTGGCGGTCTCTCCCGCCGTGATGGTGAAATCATCGATTTTCACACTCTCAGCCTTTGAGGTATAGGCAAGGCTCAGCAGAGCCATAGCCAGGAATATGATTTTGTTTCTCATTGTTCGAAGCATTGATTATTTGATAACTACTTTCTTGCCATTGAGGATATAGACACCCTTTGTAGGATGGTCGACGCGCATACCATTGAGGTTGTAGTATACACCATCTTCCACTGCCTTGCGGCTGTCGCCCATGACCTGGGCAATACCTGTAGGCACGGCGAAACCGATGTTGTCGAAATGGTGGGTGGCACCGTCGGCGGTGATGAACTGGATGTTCTCTGCCACGATTTCATCCAAATCGGGATTACCGGCGAGGATATTGATGACCGAACCGTCGATACCTTCAAATGGCTTGTTGACGAACGAGATGGCAACGAAGCGGTAGGTGTTGTCGCCTATCTTATTGTAGACCATCTGATGCCCCTTGAGTCGCTCGGAGAGTTGAACAAGTTCTACCTCGGAGAGTTCGGGCAGGGTAAGGTCGAACTGGAAGGCGGTATAGGGTACCTCGCTGTCGATGCAGAGCGAAAGCACATTGTTGATGTCCTTGGTGAGGGTAACCGTCTCCTCCACATCCATGCGCGGAGCGTAATTGATGTTGGGAGCAGCCTCGCCATTGGCAATCATGTTCACCAGGATGACGGCATCAGACGTGGTGATCTCTTCGTCTTCATTGAAATCGGCGAGAATCTTGTCGAAGGAAGCAGCAGGCTGATTGACGATATATTTCACGATATCCACAGCATCAAGCATGTCGGCAAGGCCGTCACCGTTGACGTCGCAGTTGGGATATTCGATGATTTTCTCGAAGGAGCCCCATACGGCATGCGATGCATAACTCTCTTTCGAGAGCACAGGTACATAGAGGCGGGTGCCGGTGAAGTCGTATTCATTGAATGCCCATTGCTCTACGTCGAGGGCATTGCTCCATGCCACCTTCACTGTCTTCGGTGCAGTGCATCCTTTGAAGTTGTAATTGGCAACACTGCCAACAGAGGCTGGCAGACTGAGGAACTCCAGTGATGAGCAATACTCCAGAGCGCCTTCCTCGAGCGTGTTCAGGTTCTTCGGCAACTTCAGCGAAGTGAGGCCGGCAGCACCACAGAAGGCATAGCCCTTAATAGTCTTCACTGACTCGGGAACGGTGTATCCACCTTGCTTGCCTGCGGGATAAGCCACGAGTTGAGTCTTGTTGATATCGAAGAGCACACCATCCTCTACCACGTACTTGGTGTTGCCTTCTGCCACGGAGATGCTGGTCAGTGAGGTACAGTTGGCAAACACGCCCATACCCACGGTAGTGGTGGCTGCGGGAATCTGTATCGACTTGAGGCTCGAGCACTCACCGAAAGCACCCTTGGCGATGTTGGTGATGGTCTTCGGCAGCGTGATTTCCTCGAGTGCTGTACAACCCCTGAAGGCTTCGTTAGTAATGCCGGTGAGTCCGGTGAAGTATTTCAGTTCATTGAACTTGGTGATTGTCGTGTTGCCCTTGAAGTAGTCGCTGAGCCTATAGGCCTGCTTGGCCTCTGCCACGGTCAGGTTACCATCGCCGCTGGTATCCCAATTGGCCACACAGATGGCTTTCACGTTGTCATCCTCGAAATCGATGACAGAACTGTCGATGAGATACTCATCGATGCGGAAGTTCTTCCAAACTGCGGCTTTCTTGTATTTGCTCAGGCTGCCCTTAGGCACGCTGAGTGCGCAGTTTTTCACGTTTACACCCGAGAAGGTGTTGGTAGGAACGGTGAGCGGATTGGTCCATTCCACCACCACGGAGTCGAGGGCTTCGCAGGCACGGAATGCGTTGGGACCGATTTCGAACACGCCGTCATGGAGCACGAGGGTCTTGAGTTGCTGCACCATGGTGAAGGCATCCTCACCAATCGTGGTGACACTCTCGTCGAGCACATACTCGATGCCGATTTCCTTGGCAGCGGGGAACTGCAACATGGTGTCGCCATCCTTATTGAAGAGCACACCGTCGATAGCCTTGTAGTTGGCATTGGCCTCATCGACCTTGAAGTAAGTCAGTTTCTTACAGCCCTTGAAGGCACCAGTGCCCACCTTCGTGATATTCGAGGAGATGGAAGCACCTGACAGGCCCGTGTTGTAGGCAAAGGCGCTGTCGCCAATCTCGGTGAGAGCCGGCAGACGGTTGAAGGTGCTGAGGGCAGTGCCCTGGAAAGCACTCTTGCCAAAGCGTGTAACGCTCTCGGGCATGGTGATGGCAGTAAGGGTAGAGTTCTTGAAGGCTTCGTCGCCGATTTCAGTGAGGGCAGTGAAATACTGCAACTCATTGAAGGTAGTGATGGGCTTACCTGTGAATGTTGTACCGAGGTCGCCTACCAGTGCAGCCTCCTCGTAACTGATATGGCTGTCGCCATCGGTATCCCAAGCCTCTACAGCGAGTTGCTCTACGAGCAAGTCTTCGAAGTGGATGAGGGTGGCGTCATAATCTTCCATGCTCGTCTCCTTGTAGAGAGCGAAGAACTTCCATCCGTTGGCAGTCTCGTAGCGGCTCGTGGTGCCCTTCGGTACGAAGAGGATGCCAGTGATTTGTCCGCTGGCGAGTTCGCCTGCGTTGGAGAAAGTATTGTCGTTGATTGACAGCGGGGTGTTGCGTGCCACCTGACACTTCACGCCAGCGGGCATGCCGTTGAAGGCCTTTTGGCCAATGGAAGTGACGGTGCTGGGGATATTGATGCTCTGCAGGTTGCCGCAACCCGAGAAAGCACCCTCGCCGACGGTGGCTACCTTCGGACCGATGTCGATGCTCTTCAGACCTGTACAGCCTTCGAAGCCATAGTCACCGATGGAGGTAATCTCATTGAAGGAGACCGATGTAATCTTTGTTGCGCCACTGAAAGCGTAGGGATAGACAGCCTTGATTTCTGCCGAAGGATTGAAGTCGGTCTTTGACTTAGCAGCCGGGTAGGCGATGATGGTGGAGTAGTCGTAAGAGAAGAGGGCGTCGTTGGCCACCTTGTAATATGAGTTGCCAGCCTGTATCTGGAAGTAGGCAACTGAAGTACACATTCCGAATGCACCCTCTCCGATGGAGGCCACATTCTTATAGAGGTATACCCTGTTGAAGGTCTTACAGCCGTAGAACGCTTTCTTGCCGATAGTGACAAGGGCGACAGGCAGCATGGGCCTGTTGAGATTCTCACAACCCTCGAAAGCACTCTCACCGATAGTGGTGACAGAAGAAGGCATAGTGATAGTGGTGAGCGCCGTACAGCCCTTGAAGGCGTTGTTGCCAATCGTCTTGAGCGAGGTGAAGTACTGCAACTCATCAAATGTTGTGATTTCGGTATTGCCGGTGAAGGCATCGCTCAGGTCGGTCACAGCCTTGGCCTCCACACCGTTGATTTTGTGGTCGCCGTTGGAGTCCCACCTCGACACACAGATGGCCTCTACCTTAGAGTCGGCAAATACAAGATTGGTATACTGGTCGCTGAACTCCACTGTCGTACCGAAGTCTTTCCACACTTCGGCAGCCTCATAGAGTGCCTGTGTTCCCATTGGCACGTCGAGTTTGGCATTAGCCACGTTGACACCCGAGAAGGTGGAAGCGGGCACTGCGAGCGGTGATTCCCAATACACCTTCACCTCGTTGAGTGCTGTACAGTTGCCGAAGGCGTTCTCGCCAATGCTCTTCACCGAACTGTAGATGCTCACGACAGCGAGTCGTGATGCGCCGAGGAATGCTTCGGGAGCGATGGTTGTCACGCCATCGGGAATCATGACGTTGGTGTAGTTGTTGTAGGCAGGGAACTGTATCAGTTTGGTGTGGTCCTTGGTGAAGAGGGAGTTGAGTGAACTCACATAATTGGTGTTTTCAGCATCCACGGTGATGGCGGTGAGTTTAGCACACGACTTGAGCACACCATTGCCGATGGTCTTCACCGATGCAGGCACATTGAAGTTCTTCAGGTTGTTGCAATAAGCGAAGGCGTTGGCACCAATCGATACCACCGAGCCAGGAAGTATGATGCTGCTCAGGGTGCTGTTGGCAAATGCCTCTGCAGAGATGGAGGTTAGGCCGGTGAAATACTGCAACTCGTTGAAGGTGGTAATCTCCTTGCCCTTGAACAGTGTACCGATACTGGTAACTGCTGCTGCCTCGTCGTAGGTGATATAGCCGTCGTGGTCGTTATCGAAGTTGGCGACGCAGATATCACGCACGGTCTCATCCTGGAACTGGATGATTTGGGCGGCATAGTCGGCAATGGTTCCCTCCTCGATGAAGTCGAACCACTTCCAGCCAGTGGCATTCTGATAGGCGCTCTTCTTGCCCGTTGGCACGAACAGACGACCGTTGATGCCCTCTGTGACAGGGTTGAAAGTAGAGAATGTGCCGTCGGAGATGGCAAGCGGGGTATTCCAACTCACCTGGGCACGGATGCCCTGAGCCACTCCCTTGAAAGCATTGGTACCAATCTGTGTCACAGTCTCCGGGAAGATGACGGTGTAGAAGTTCTTACAGCCCTCGAAGGCATGAGCACCGATGCGGGTCACGTTATTGAGTGTGACAGAATTGATATTCTGGTTGCCGGCAAAGGCATAGGGTGCTATCTCCACCACTTTGGTGGCTACAGAATAGTTCTTGGTGGTGTTTCCGGCAGGCACGCAGTAGAGGACGGAACCGTCTTTCGAAGACAGGCAATAACCCGAGAAAGAATAAGCAGGGTTGGTGGAAACACCTGAGATTCTTGCTAACGATGTACAGTTGGCAAATGCTCCTTCACCGATGTCGGTGAGTTTGGCATTGATATAGACAGAAGGTATCTTGGCACAGCCATCGAAAGCATGGTCGCCGATCTTGACGAGTGCGCCAGGCAATGTGAGGCTCTCGATATTGGCACAGCCATAGAAGGCTTTCTCGCCGATGGTGGTCAACTTCGCCTGCAAGGTGATAGAAGCGAGAGCGTCGCAACCTACGAAGGCTTCCTTGCCAATGGAGGTGAGTTCGGAGGGCAGCATGATGGTCTGGAGCGACGAACAGCCCTTGAAGGCGTTCATGCCCAGTTCTGTCACGCCACGGAACGAACGCAACTCATTGAATCGGGTAATCTCGGTGTTGCCCACGAAGAAACCGCTGATATCATCAACAGCCATGGCCTCACGGTAAGTGAGTTCACCGTCGTTGTTGGTATCCCAGTTCTCCACGCAGATTGCTTTCACCACGGGGTCTTCAAACTGCATGACGATGTCGACATTGTCGGAATATTCGCGAATCTCGCCGAAATCCTTCCACACGTCGGCAGCAGCATAAGCGTTCTTGTAGCCTTTGAGCACGCGGAGCACCACGCCACTGAGGTCTACATCATCGAACACATCAGAGTCGATAGCCAGCGGCGTAGTCCATTGCACTGTGACTGTCTGCAGGTTGGTACAACCTTGGAAGGCATATTCGCCGATAGAGGTAATCATGTTGGGGATGGTGACGGTCTTCAACGACGTACATTCGCTGAAAGCCTCTTCATTGATGGTGGTCACTTTGTAATAAAGACCATTGTAGTAGACTCTCCAGGGAAGTACCAGATTGACGGGCCCGGAGACATCATCACTCCCCGTCCCCACGTTAGGATTCTGAGGACTGTTGCCGTCAGTGAAATAAGATTTATCCCAGCCTGCCACCATCACCGTGCGGTTGGTACGGTCGGTGATGTTGTATCCGATACCGTCGACGACAATGTCGTAGGCGGAGGCCACGGACACAATACAAACTGACATAAAAGTTAGCAGTAATCTTAAATGTCTCATAAAAAAATAAAGTTAGTATTTATCAATCAATTATTATCAGGGGTCTTTGGGCTACACATTAATATATATGCAAGCCAAAATTTTAAAAATCCCTCCTTTGCCTTAGAGTACCAAGGACCGAAGGAGGGATATGTGTCTATCGTCGAAGCACGATTACTTCACAACGACTTTCTTACCGTTGACAATATAGATGCCTTTCTGTGTGGGCTGGTTCACGCGCACACCCGAGAGTGTGTATGACTCAGCGTCGGCTTCCTGAGCATCGATAGTGCTGATGCCTGTGGTCTCCTCGAAGAGGAAGCCCTCAGCAGCAGAACCTGCATCCTCAATATAAGCCTTGTACTTGGGAATCTCCACACCTGCCTGGCAGCGGTAGAAGCCCACGCCGTCGGTCTTGCTGGCCAGGGCGAAGGTGCTGCTTGTAGCAGTATAGGCAGCAGCAGCAGTGCCAACGAGGATGTTGGTAGCAGGAGCGGCAGCCTCAGCGGCACCCTTCAGGTTGTAGGAATCAGCAGCAGCCTCGATGATGACAGGAGTCTCAGCGGGAACAGAGGTCACCTCGGCACGCTGTACGAAGCCATTCTCCACGCCAGTGGCTACAGAAGCCTTGAGGCCAGTGCCAGCGAAGTCGAGTGCTGTAGGCCAACTAAGGGTGGCATAGCCTGAAGTACCCACAGTGAGTTTTGCTGCGAACTCCACGGGATTCTGAGTCTCTTCGGGGAATATTTCCTGAGAAGATGTACCGATGGTGGTGAACATCAGACGGGTATCCTCACCATCAAAGCCATCGAGATAAGGCTTGTTGATCACACCGATGTTCTGAACTCCAACAGGAGTCTTGTCGGTGGCAGCAAGTTTAAACTTCATCACAGCCTCAGTGGCCTCCATGGGGAAGCCAACATCCTCAGCGGTATGATAAAGTGCTACGGCCAACACATTTTTATCCTCTTTGTAGACCACCTCTACAGTAGCCTCGAGCATAGCAAGACTGCTTTCAGCAATTAAGTCAATGTATTTCGGCCTCAGTTTGTTGCCATAAGCCTTCAGAGGCTCATAACCCTCGGGAAGTTGAATCCAGAAGTTTGCAGACCTCAAATTCAACACATTAGCCGAACTCACATTGAACACAATGTTGAACTCTTGTTCCACGCTCTCTACAGGATTTGCAATGTCGAATACCATGTTGTCGCCAACCGGGACAATGGTGATGCTTTCCTGTGCGGACGTAAAGCCTGCCGTAAGCAGCATGGCAATTCCAAGTAAAAACTTTTTCATGATAATTTCTGTTTTTGTTATTTTATTGAATTTATTGATTGTCTAACTGTGAAACGTCAATGGGATGAGAAGAATCATAGATGAAAACGCGATGCGGGGGAATACAAACATGTCACGTCACCCGGCAAATCCTGCCAACAGGTGCCAAGCGATGTGTTTGAAAATGTCAATAATTCCTTTCGCATGTTGTTATTCTATAAAAAATCTCCGAATCATCAATTATAATACGCATAAAGGATAGAGACCAGCCCATTCAGGCAGTGCCTCTCCTCACACTAACGCCTTGGTTTTGATGACGGATGAAGCAGGTCTGATATCTACTTTGGTGCAAAAGTAGAAATTATTTTTGAAAAAACCTACATTTGCACGAAAACTTTTGGCTAAAAACCACTGAAATAAGGGTTTAAAGATGATATTTAACAAAATTTAATATTTCGTGGCGGTTTTTGAGAAACTATAAAGACCTAAGGGGGCCTTAGTTTTTTTAGGGGTATTTGGGGGGCTCACAGTGTTCTGAACCCCTACCCTGTTGTAAGTGCCTGCCATTTAGCGCTGCTCGTCGAAGGGGAAGAGTCCGTAGAGTTGTGCGTCGATACTGTCGGTGATTTTCTTGAAGTCGGAGGGGTTGCTCTCAAACTTGCAGGTGTCGCCGTCGACGATGATGAGATGTCCCTTGTATCCTTCTATCCAGTCCTCGTAGCGCTTGTTGAGTCCCTGGAGATAGTCGATGCGGATGGACTTCTCGAATTCGCGCCCGCGCTTGGATATCTGTGCCACGAGATTGGGGATGGTGGAGCGGATGTAAATCATCAGGTCGGGCAGGCCAACAAGCGATATCATCAGGTCGAAGAGGTCGCTGTAGTTGTCGAAGTCGCGGTCGCTCATCATCCCCATGTCGTGCAGGTTGGGTGCGAAGATACGGGCATCCTCAAAGATGGTGCGGTCTTGGATGATATATCCTTTGCTCTTTGATATTTCCACCACTTCCTTAAAGCGTTTGTTGAGGAAATATATTTGAAGGTTGAACGACCACCGCTCCATGTCGGCGTAGAAGTCGTCGAGATAGGGGTTGTTGTCTACGGGCTCAAAACGTGGCTCCCAGCCATAGCGTTTGGCGAGCATTCTGGTGAGTGTGGTCTTGCCACTTCCGATGTTTCCGGCTACTGCGATGTGCATTTTATAGATTAAAGATGAAAGATGAAAAATGAGATGAAAGATGAAAGATTGGCTTACTGATTGGGGAACAGTCCGAAGAGGTTGGCATCGATGCGCTCTATGATTTTGGCGAGATCGGCCTTACGGTTGAGGAAATCGATTTCGTCGACATTCACGGTGAGCACTTTTCCCTTGTATTGCTGGTAGATGAAGTCCTCATAGAGCAAGTTGAGGTTCTTCAGGTAATCGAGTTGCATGAGTTGTTCATAGTCCCTGCCCCGCCGCTGGATGTTCTGCACGAGATGCGGGATAGAGGCCCTAAGGTATATCATGAGGTCGGGCACCTTTACAACAGTCATCATCGACTCGAAGAGTTGCATGTAGCAGTCGAAGTCGCGGTCGTCGAGAGTGCCCATGGCATGGTTGTTGGCGGCAAAGACATACACCCCCTCGAAGATGCTGCGGTCTTGGATGACGGTGACATCCGACTGTGCGATGTCGAGGAGGTCGCGGAAGCGCTGCTTGAGGAAGAAAACCTCAAGGGCGAACGACCATCTCGGGATATCTTTGTAGTAGTCGTCGAGATAGGGGTTATGGTCGACGGGCTCAAATTTCGGAACCCATCCATAATGCTTGGCGAGCAAATTGGTGAGCGTGGTTTTCCCGCTACCTATGTTTCCAGCGATGACGATATGCACGGTTAAGAGAGTGTTAGGACAAGATGCAAGACAGCCTGTCTTTGTTTTTTGGCAAAGATAGTGAAAACCGAGCGCAATGGCAAAAAAAAACGGAGATTTTTTTAGGACATTGCCGAGGTGCATCCTATCTTCGTGAAACAAAGATAGTGAAAACCGAGCGCAATGGCAAAAAAAACGGAGATTTTTTTTGGGACATTGCCGAGGTGCATCCTATCTTCGTGAAACAAAGATAGTGAAAACAGAGCGCAATGGCAAAAAACGGAGATTATTTTAGGACATTGCCGAGGTGCATCCTATCTTCGTGAAACAAAGATCAAAAAGAATTCAGCCAGACGGAAGGATGTACCCTTGCGTCAGGCTGATTTGAAAACTATAGAATACCTATACTAAAGTCTCTGTTGAGAGACCTAATAAACATTCGTTCTTGATGATGCTGTGAGATTCACCGAAGGAAACAGGTGGTGGCTAATGACTCTTATGAGGCATTCTTTCCTCCAGAAACAGGCTCTACCACACCACTTTCAACGCCATTGCCTAAGTTCTTCCAGACTGTTGCACCCGCAGCAATTGGATTTGCAGGAGCAAATTCGGTTTGACCATTATGACTGTATACCAGTTTTCCTTCTGAGCCAAGAGTAATTTCCCAATATCGTCCCTGGTGGTCGGCCGAATAATCATCGGGTTGAACTTCCCTTATACTGTAACTGTCGAAATAGATATACCAGTAGTTTTGATACCAGTCGTCCATATCATTCATGCCATAATCTTGCCAACCCTCTGCCTTTACGTTTTCCAGATATGGTGCATAAACCCTATAATTACCGGGCATGGTGCACGCAGCCACAAACTCATGTGGAGAAAAAACTTCAATAGCCATTACTGGCTTTGCATAAGAATTCTTTTTCATAATGTAAAATAAGTTTAGTTTTTGCCGGAAGAAATATCAAGTGTAAATTTGCGGATAATCATCCAATTACCCCATTTACCCTAATTTTTTGCAAAATTATGAAAAAAAATCGTTCAACTATTTAAATAGTAAGACAAGGTTATCGAATTTTATATTTTTTAACACTTCTGACTTTAACCATGTATTCGCCGTTTGTTTGTGCACCAAAATCTACTCGGAAGCCAACCCACTCGCCAAATAATCTGATTCAATAGCGTGACAAAAAAACTATCACATCGGTTTTGATAATTGGCAGAAAAAGAGTAATTTCGCCGACGGACTTGCAGGACCTGCCTTGCGTGACAGACTGTCCCGATCGACAGCAACTGACTGGGCGTCAATGGCTTTTGGAACTGCATTTTTTCTTTTAAACCATGCAGAAGAAGACAATACCTGTAATCGGAATGGCCTGTTCGGCCTGCTCTGCCAACGTGGAGCGGCACCTGCGGTCGCTCGACGGCATCATCTCGGCCTCAGTGTCGCTGCCCTCGCGCACAGCACTCGTAGAATGGGATGAGAGCCGCATCAGCCTCGACGACATGAAACGCGAGATCAGTGCCATCGGCTACGACCTCGTGATAGAAGCCGACCGCAGCGCGGAAGAGATAGAGCACCGCGGATTTGTGTTGCTCAGGCGGAAAGTCATCGTGTCGTGGGTCATCGCCCTCCTGGTGATGGCTATCACCATGGGATGGATAACGGTGGGAAATCGCGACGTGGCGAACCAGACCGCCATGCTGCTCGCCGCCTTCAACCTGGTATATTGTGGGCGGGAGTTCTATGCGCGGGCCCTGCAACAACTACGGCACCTCACCGCCTCGATGGACACCCTGGTAGCACTGAGCACCGGCATTGCCTTCGTCTTCAGCGTGGTGAACACCTTCTGGGGCGACCGACTTTGGGGCGACCGCGGCATCGCATGGCACACCTACTACGACTCCTCGGTGATGATTATCACCTTCGTGCTCACCGGACGACTGCTCGAGCACCACAGCCGTAAGTCCACCGCCGCTGCCATCAGCCGCCTGGTGGGCATGCGTCCCAAGACAGCACGCCTCTATCAGGGAGAGGTGACCGCCGACGACGGCACCACACGGGCCGTGACCGAGGAGGTGCCCATTGCCACCATCAGCCGTGGCGACGTGATAGAGGTAATGGCTGGCGAGAAAATCCCCGTCGACGGCACGGTGACCTGGGCAACGAGTTTCATGCTCGACAGTGGGGCATGGGTAGACGAGGCGATGATTACCGGTGAACCCGCGCCAGTGCTGAAGGAACGCGGGTCGACGGTTCTCGCCGGGACGGTGGTGAGTCAGGGACGCCTGCGGATGCGGGCAAAGAAGACCGGCGACGACACCACCCTCGCCCAGATTATCCGTCTCGTGGAAGAGGCACAAGGGAGCAAGGCTCCCGTGCAGCGCGCCGTCGACAGGTTGGCGATGGTCTTCGTGCCCGCCGTGGCACTGGCAGCCCTCGCCACCTTCCTCATATGGTGGGCCGTGGAGGGCAACGCCGGTCTGCCCCACGCCATCATGTCGGCAGTGGCAGTACTTGTCATCGCCTGTCCGTGTGCCCTCGGACTGGCCACGCCCACCGCCCTGATGGTGGGCATCGGCAAGGCCGCCGACCACAACATCCTCATCAAGGACGCCACGGCACTGGAGAAGATTCGGCAGGTAGATGCCATGGTCATCGACAAGACGGGCACGCTGACCACTGCCAACCCCGCCATCGACTTCACCAAGGCCGACAGCCTGCCGCTCACGGAGCGTGAGACACTGAAGCCACATGCCCGCGAGGCCATGGACCAGTTGGCCCACATGGGCGTAGAGGTGTATATGATGAGTGGCGACAAGGAGGAGGCGGTGGCCTACTGGGCCGGCGAGGCGGGCATCACCCATTACCGCAGCGGGGTGCAGTCACACGACAAGGAGGAGTTGGTGGCACGCCTGCAGACGGAGGGGAAGTGCGTGGCCATGGTGGGCGACGGCATCAACGACTCACAGGCGCTGGCGAAGGCCGACGTGAGCATCGCCATGGGCGGCGGCACCGACGTGGCCATCGACGTGGCACAGATGACACTCATGGGCGATGACTTGCGACGACTCGCCGAGGCGCTGACGCTGAGCCAGAAGACGGTGCGCCTCATCCGCCAAAATCTCTTCTGGGCTTTCCTCTACAACGTGGTTTGCATCCCCCTGGCAGCGGGCGCCGCACATCTTGTGGGCATCGACTTCCAGATTACCCCGATGTGGGCGAGTGCCCTCATGGCGTTCTCGAGTATCAGCGTGGTGCTGAACAGCGTTTTAAGGTTTAAGGTTTGAGATTTGAGGTTTGAGGTTTAAGGTTTTTCGGACGGTTGATAAAGAAATATTCATGGAGAATCTTATAAGTCCGAATTTTTATCTAATTTTGCCCAAAGAAACGCAAAAGTTATGACAACACCTTTCAGCAACAATAAGGAAGAACAAATTCTGGTGAGCATCACCGGACAAGACCGCCCCGGCCTGACAGCCTCGATAATGGGCATCCTCGCCCGTTACGAAGCACAGATTCTCGACATCGGCCAGGCCGACATCCACAGTACCCTCTCCCTGGGTATCCTGATACGCATCGACGAGATGCACTCCGGACAGGTGATGAAAGAACTGCTGTTCAAAGCCACCGAACTGGGCGTGAACATCGGTTTCTCACCTATCAGCGACGACGAATACGAGGCGTGGGTGGGCCGCCAAGGGAAAAACCGCTATATCCTCACCCTGATAGGACGCACACTATCGGCCGCACAGATAGAGGCGGCAACGAAGGTCATCGCCGAACAAGGGGTAAACATCGACTCCATCCTGAGACTCACCGGAAGACGAAGCATCCGCCAGCCACAACAGAACAGCAGGGCGTGCATACAGTTCTCACTCCGTGGGTCGATTAACCGCAGCGAGATGCAGGCACGACTCATGCGGCTCTCGGCTGACATGGAAATGGATTTCTCACTGCAGCGCGATGACATGTACCGGCGCATGCGTCGACTCATCTGCTTCGATATGGACTCCACACTCATCCAGACGGAGTGTATCGACGAACTGGCCATACGCGCCGGCGTGGGTGACGAAGTGAAAGCCATCACCGAACGGGCGATGCGCGGGGAGATAGACTTCAAGGAGAGTTTTACCCAGCGCGTGGCACTCCTCAAAGGCCTCGACGTGAGCGTGATGCGCGAGATTGCCGAACAGTTGCCCATCACCGAAGGGGTAGACCGACTGATGGCGGTACTGAAACGCTGTGGCTACAAGATAGCCATCCTCAGCGGAGGCTTCACCTATTTCGGAGAATACCTGCAGCGACGCTACGGCATCGACTATATGTATGCCAACGAACTGGAAGTGGACGATGACGGCAAACTCACGGGAAGATACCTGGGAGAAATCGTTGACGGACACCGCAAGGCAGAACTGTTGAAACTCATCGCCCAAGTAGAGAAGGTGAACCTCGCGCAGACCATCGCCGTGGGCGACGGTGCCAACGACCTGCCGATGATATCACAGGCCGGACTTGGCATCGCCTTCCATGCCAAGCCCCGTGTAGTGGCCAACGCACGACAGTCGATCAATACCATAGGACTCGACGGCGTGCTCTATTTCCTCGGCTTCAAAGACTCCTACCTGGGAGAAGACGGCAACTGAACACGCACACCATCAATCATCAATAACCTCATATCATGCCTACCTATATCCGAAAATCCATCAAGATTCTGCCCTGGGTGAAACTCAACATCAGCAAGACAGGACCAAGCCTGTCGATAGGACCGAAAGGGGCAAAACTGAATATCAGCAAAAAGGGTGTATACATCAACTCCAGCATCCTCGGGACAGGGGTGTACAACAAGACGAAACTGAGCACGAGTTTCCTCTGGGCATTAGGGGTGGCGGCAGCGACCATCGGCCTGGGCTACTGGCTCGGCATCGCATGGCAGAACTTCAACCTCTTCGTGGGGATGTGCGTGCTCGGCGTCATCCTGGGCATCGTGGCCTTCTTCGTGGTGCGCAACATCAAGCATGCCCCGGCAGAAGAGATGGAAGAGGAAGAGGAGGTGCCTGCGACCACCCGCAAGCGCTCCTCTACCAACAAGAAAACGGCCAGGACCACAAAGCCCGCAGCAAAGAAGGGTACCAACACCGGGGAGCGGCGTACCACTCGTACTGAAAAGGCTTCGGCACAGGCTTATATCAGCGAGGTGGAGACACTCATGGACAAGATGGCAGAGGCCACTACCGTAGAGGAACTGGACAAGGCACATGCCGAAATCCTCGACATCATGTACACCAACATCAAACCGCTCGACGTGAAGGTCATGGGCATGGAATTCAAGGACGCCCTCGCCGCCATAGAGCGCGACTACGCCGAGGGATTGAAACAACTCGGCAGTTAAACAGACACCGGCACTGCGAATCTTCTATTACCTGTTATCATTTTCTCCCTGTTTCAGCATATTACCGCCTATGCTGCCAAATGTCGTGTGAGTCGCTGAAGGGTCTCGATGCGACATCGCCTTTTCTCCTGCACGAGGATGGCATGCGCGCTGCTCACCGATAGGTAGAACGAGGGGGCCTCTTGGTTGACCACACTGCTGACACAGCGGAGGTCGGACCAATCAGAATGGGCAGAACGCGCCTCGCAGTAACGACGGAAGATTTCCTCATACATCTCGCGCTTGAGGACATTGCACTTGGGCGGCAATGGCATGCGCTCCATCTGATGGACCACACGCAGCGCACGCTCCTCACTCACCCAGAAACGACGGGCAGGACAGGCTACAGCAAGACGGAGCACGTCGTCGACACGGGCATCGGCAATGGTGTTGAACAAACGGTTGAATACCTCCAGAAGATTCCGGCTCCTGTCGTCGCGGTATTCAAAGGACGAACGACGAGCCACTTGTTTCATTGTTTTCATGGTTTTATTTATTAAGAAGTTAAAAGGGAGTTATAGAGGAGCATCGCTACTTTTATCATCGCCACCGCAAAGATAGTACTCCCCTACCCCCTTTGCCAAAAGAATGTCCAAGAAAAACATCTCCCAGAAAACAATTCTCCATAAACACCTGAAACAGTGGCGATTACGAAACGCATCTTTCCCTTACTCCACTTGAAGGAAAAGGCGTGTTTCATGCTCCAAAGAACGTAGTAGACGTAGTTGACGGCTATTTTCCTTCTATCCTACCATTCAATTATCAGATTTCAGTCGGCCGGTGCCGGAATCATCTGTCTATGCGAAAATGACAGGAAAAACCGTACTCTTCGTGGTATTTTTGCAGCATTAACCATTCTTACCTCAATTATTTATATATGGAAACAAAGAAAAAGAAGAAAGGATTGCCCGTCGACGACACTGCGACGATGGACATGACAGCAGTCATCGAGCCTGTCGACTCTACATCCCCCGACGAAAGTCAGGACACGACTCCTGCTCCTACTGCCGACACTGAAGAAGTGGCCATCACGGCACCAACAACCGTGGAGAACACCAACGACGCGCCAACTACTGAACCATTGTCTGAGAATGCCCTGACTGCGGAAGACAGCAACAGCGAGCCCGACACTACCGAACAAGCGGCAACAACAGTCACAGCATTGCCCTCTCCACAAGAGATGGTCGACCGTCTGGCTGCAAGCCGACACTACACCGACAACGAGCGCCAAGCCATGAGCACACTCCTCGCCACACTTCTCGACGAAACCTCAAAAGGCGAAATCGGAGAGACCACACTGCAAATCCTCGCCCATGCCGTGAACTATGAGCGCGACATGCAGCAAGCCGCACGGGAGGGAGAAATCAAGGGAAAAAACATGAAGATAGAAGAATACCTCATCGAGCGAAAGAGCGCAGAAGAGGTGCGGCAACTCGGAAGCACCGCAGCACCGTCAAGACCCGTTCCACCCGCCAGTGTCATCGGAGGACTCTCCGCAGCCGACAGAATGTCGATTTGGGAACGAGGACACGAAAAACGAGTGTGTCATCATTAGACAACCTTATGTTAAAAAACCTTAATTATAAGTAGAAAACACTACTTGTTGTTGAGTTATTCGGAGAATAAGTGTAATTTTGTGGTGGAATTCGAAGAATAATAAATAATAATCAAATACAACTACTTTCATGAAGAGAATTTACATGACCCCAGCGATCTGCCTTCAGTCGATCGATGCCGAGGAATTCATGGAGGAAGACGTGCTCAGCCTTCCCTATCATGAAGAAACTTCGGACGAACTCATTGAGAAAAGCGAGGAAGTACTGGGCAACGGAGCCTCCGTCTGGGACGAGTAATCCAACATCAAAGTTAACAACTTCACCGGCAAGAAGTAATATTCTTGTCGGTGTAAATTATTGTGTTTTATCAAACCAGCCTTTGGCTGGTTTTTTTATTGAGGCATTCAAGGGTAGGCACTTTAGAGTCATTATGACCTTCCTATTTTCAGCATGATGGGCAAAATGGCATGGACAACTGTCATTTCCATCATATCTTTGCCATGATGAACACTACCATCCAACAGTTGCTTGAAGAGAATGCCAGGCGCAACAGCGCCATCTCACAACCCTTCGACCCCTCCACCGGCGATGGGGCGCCCCTGCCACGTACCTGCGTAAAGATAGACGGCTACTTCCCCTCAACGCTTTTCATCCCCAATGGAATGCTTGCAGACGACCGCATCAGCCAACTGGTGCTTTGTGAAGACATCAACCGCTATGCCCAATTCTCACACCAAAGCCATACTGACGCGATGGAAGAGTTTGAAGCCCTGCGATGCCGCCACGACTTCTTCTACTGGGCATGGCGCTACGTACGCATAAAACCCAAGAACGGAGGCGACGACATACCCTTTACCCTCAACCGTCCGCAACGACGGTTGGTGGAGACCTTCGAACGGCAACGGCTGGCGGGACGCCCCATCCGCGTCGTCGTGCTGAAAGCCCGGCAATGGGGTGGCTCCACGGTGACGCAAATCTATATGGCATGGCTGCAACTCGTGCATCTAAAAGGTCTCAACTCACTCATCGTAGGACATGTGAAGACGGCCTCGGCAGAAGTGTGCAGCATGTTTGACAAAATACTCGAGCGCTATCCGCTGAGCCTGCTCTGCTGCAAAACGCTGTGTGAGGCGCAGTCGGCCAACCATGACGAGAGCCATGCCATGGAGATGTGCAGTGTGGTGTTCGCCCTCGACGGTGAGGAAGACGAGGAGGAGACTCCCCGGCACGGTAGACGGCGCAAGGAAGTCGCGAAAATCGTGGGCGACCGCAACACCCGGCTGTTGCGCCATATCCCCCAGCGCAACTGCAAGATCAAGATAGGGTCGGCAGAGACACCCAACAGCGCGCGAGGCGGCGACTCTGCCCTGGTGCACTGCACAGAGGTGGCATTCTGGCGGAAGACCGACAACAAGACCCCCGAAGACATCATCCGTTCGGCCTGTGCCGGCGCCGCCTACCAGCCCTACACGATGATTGTGTATGAGTCGACCGCCAACGGCACCGGCAACTATTTCCAGCGCGAATACGACGCGGCGAAGCGGGGCGAGTCGCAGTTTGACGCCCTCTTCGTGGCATGGTGGCAGATAGAACAATATGCCCTGCCGCTCGACGATGCCACACGATTTGCCACGCAACTATGGGAACGGCGCACCGAGCGAGCCACCGACAGCGACCGCAGCGAACCCGGATGCTACCTCTGGCGGCTGTGGGAGATGGGTGCCACCCTCGAGGCCATCAACTGGTATGTGAACGAGCGGAAGAAATACAACGACCACGGCAACATGGCGGCAGAGTTTCCCTCCGACGACATCGAGGCGTTTCAACTCTCAGGAGCGCACGTTTTCGACCCTTACCATATCAACCGCCTCAGGGAGAGTTGCCGGCCGCCGCGCCAGAAGGGCGACCTCACCGGAAAGGCGACGAAAGGCGGGATGGCCATAGACGGCCTCCACTTCACCGAGAGCGAGGGCGGACAACTGTGGATATGGTCGGCGCCGGAGACCTTCGACGACGGGCATGTGACCAACCGCTACCTCGTGGTGGTGGACATCGGCGGAAGGAGCGCCAAGGCCGACTGGTCGGTCATCTGCGTCATCGACCGCTACTGGATGATGGAGGGCGAACGGCCCGAGGTGTGCGCACAGTGGTACGGGCACATCGACATGGACCTGCTGGCATGGAAGGCGGTGCAAGTGGCCCATTATTATGACGACGCCCTGCTCGTAGTGGAGTCGAACACGCTGGAGACCCACGACGACGACCGTTGGCTCGAAGGCGGCGACCAGTCGTCGTATATCCTCAACACCATACGCGACATCTACCCACACCTCTATGCACGCAGGCAAAGTGCCGAGGACATCCGGCAGCGAGCACCGGTGAAATACGGATTCCACACCAATGTGAAGACAAAGCCCGAGATTATCTCCACCCTGGTGGAGGCGGTGAGAGAACAACTGTATGTGGAACGCGACAACCGCTGCCTCGACGAATACACCACCTACGTGCGACGGCAGAACGGCAGTTATGGTGCCGTGGACGGCAAGCACGACGACCTGCTGATGACACGCGCCATCGCGCTGCATATCTGCTTTCATGAGATGCCGATGCCAAGGTTTGTGAGCCACACACGGCCCAAGTCCGCTCCCATTTCCAATGCCGGCATTTGGTAGATGAAAAATTTGCCATAATGGGGAAAAGTGCGTATTTTTGCATCATGAAGAAAGGATTAGTTCTTGAGGGAGGCGCACTGCGAGGACTCTTCTCCGCAGGCGTGATGGACGTGATGATGGACCATGGCATCACCTACGACGGTATTGTTGGCGTATCGGCAGGGGCAGCATTCGGCTGCAACTACATCTCCAACCAGAAAGGGCGGGCTCTCCGCTACAACAAACTCATGGCCAAGGAATGGCGTTATTGCAGCATCAGGTCGTGGCTGACAACAGGCGACCTCTTCGGGGCGGAGTTTGCCTACCACGTGGTACCCACGAAATACGACATCTTCGACAACGAGGCTTTCGAGGCCAACCCCACGGCATTCTATGTGGTGTGCACCGACGTGGAGACGGGCAAGGCGGTATACCACCGCTGCGACAAGGGCGGACACAAGTTCTTCGACTGGGTGCGCGCGTCGGCATCGATGCCCATGGTATCGCGTGTGGTGGAACTCGACGGATACAAACTTCTCGATGGCGGTGTTGCCGACTCCATACCGCTGAAGTTCTTCGAGCGCGAAGGCTACGGACGCAACGTGGTGGTGCTTACCCAACCTGCCGGATACCGCAAGAAGCCCAACCGCCTGATGCCGCTCCTACGCGTCAACCTGCGCCGATACCCCAACATGGTGCGTGCCCTTGCCGAGCGGCACATCATGTATAATGCCCAACTCGATGAGGTGGCCCAGAGCGAGGCTGCCGGCACCGCCTACGTCATCCGCCCCGACGCTCCCTTACCCATAGGCCACACCTCGCACGACCCCAAAGAGATGCAAACCGTATACGACGAAGGCCGCCGCAAAGGCGAATCCGTGATAGAGGAGATCAAGGCTTTCTTAGATGGGCAGGATGGGAGCCGCCCACACCGCCCATAATGCCACCCTCCTCTGCCATTTTGTCACACCACTCTTGAATGGAATGGATTTTGCGCTTCTTGGGCAGAAAGAAAAACAAAATCAAGAAAGGAGAAAACCATGACATTCGAGAAATTCACCATCAAGGCTCAAGAGGCCGTGCAAGAAGCAGTGAGCACGGCCGAGCGAAACAGCCAGCAAGCCATAGAGCCCGAGCACTTGCTCAAGGGCATCATGGTGAAAGGCAAGGACATCTGCAACTACATCTTCCAGAAGACGGGTGCCAACGGCGCACAGATAGAAAAGGTGACCGACAGCGAAATCAGTCACCTCGCCCGTGTGCACGGTGGCGAGCCCTACCTCAGCAGCGCCACGAACACCGTGCTGCAACGCACCCTCGACATCTCACAGAAGATGGGCGACGAGTTCGTGTCGATAGAACCCATGCTCATCGCCCTGCTCACCGTGCAGTCTACCGCCAGCCGCATCCTCCGCGATGCCGGCATTACCGAGAATGACCTGCGCGCCGCCATCAACGAACTGCGCCAAGGCAACAACGTGAAGTCGCAGTCGGCTGAAGACAACTACCAGAGTCTGTCGAAATACGCGAAAAACCTCGTGGAGGCCGCCCGTGCCGGCAAACTCGACCCCGTTATCGGACGCGACGATGAGATACGGCGCCTGCTCCAGATTCTCTCGCGACGCACGAAGAACAACCCCGTGCTCATCGGTGAGCCGGGCACCGGAAAGACCGCTATCGTGGAAGGCCTTGCCGGACGTATCGTGCGCGGTGACGTGCCGGAAAATCTGAAAGACAAGCAAATCTTCTCACTCGACATGGGACAACTCATCGCCGGCGCGAAATACAAGGGCGAGTTTGAGGAACGCCTGAAGAGCGTCATCAACGAGGTGGTGAAGAGCGACGGAAACATCATCCTCTTCATCGACGAGATACACACCCTCGTGGGCGCAGGCGCCAGCGAAGGTGCCATGGACGCCGCCAACATCCTCAAGCCAGCCCTCGCACGAGGAGAACTGAGGGCCATCGGCGCCACCACACTCAACGAATACCAGAAATACTTCGAGAAAGACAAGGCTCTCGAACGGCGTTTCCAGACGGTGATGGTAGACGAGCCCGACGAGGCCAGCGCCATCAGCATCCTCCGTGGACTGAAGGAGCGCTATGAGAACCACCACCAGGTGCGTATCCAGGACGATGCCTGCATCGCCGCCGTGAAACTCTCCGAGCGTTATATCAGCGACCGCTTCCTGCCCGACAAGGCCATCGACCTGATGGACGAGGCCGCCGCGAAGTTGCGGATGGAGCGCGACTCCCTGCCCGAGGAACTCGACGAGATTACCCGTAAACTGAAACAACTCGAGATAGAACGCGAAGCCATCAAGCGCGAGGACGACCAGCCCAAACTGGCACAACTCGACAAGGACATTGCCGACCTGAGGGAGAAAGAATCCGCCTTCAAGGCGAAATGGGAGAGCGAGAAAGCCCTCGTAGACCGCATCCAGCAAAACAAGCAGCAGATGGAGCAGTTGAAGTTTGAGGCCGACAGGGCAGAGCGCGAAGGCAACTACGGCCGTGTGGCAGAGATACGCTACGGCAAGTTGCAGGCCCTGGAACAGGAAATAGAGCAAACCATGCATCAACTGCACGATGCACAGGGAAGCGACTCCCTCGTGCGTGAGGAGGTGACCGCCGACGACATTGCCGAAGTGGTGAGCCGCTGGACCGGCATCCCCGTGACCAGAATGATGCAGAGCGAGCGTGAGAAACTGCTCCACCTCGAAGAAGAACTTCACCGACGCGTCATCGGACAAGACGAGGCCATCACCGCCGTGAGCGATGCCGTACGCCGTTCGAGGGCGGGTCTGCAAGACCCGAAGCGCCCCATCGCCTCGTTCATCTTCATGGGAACGACGGGCGTGGGAAAGACGGAACTGGCGAAAGCCCTCGCCGAATATCTCTTCAACGACGAGAGCATGATGACGCGTATCGACATGAGTGAGTATATGGAGAAATACAGCGTGTCGAGACTCATCGGAGCGCCTCCGGGATACGTGGGCTACGACGAGGGCGGACAACTCACCGAGGCAGTGCGGCGGAAGCCCTACTCCGTGGTGCTCTTCGACGAGATAGAGAAGGCCCATCCCGATGTCTTCAACATCCTGCTCCAGGTGCTCGACGACGGACGCCTCACCGACAACAAGGGACGCACGGTGAACTTCAAGAACACCATCATCATCATGACCTCGAACCTCGGAAGCCAGTATATACAGTCGCAGTTTGAACGCCTCGACGACAGCAACCGCGACCAACTCATCGAGGAGACGAAGACACAGGTGATGGAGATGCTGAAGAAGACGATACGCCCGGAGTTCCTCAACCGTATCGACGAGACCATCATGTTCCTGCCGCTCACCAAGAGCGAGATTGCCGACGTGGTGCGCCTGCAGATAGACAGCGTGAAGCGTATGCTCGCCCCACAGGGTTTCGAACTGGAGGTAACGCCCCATGCCATCGACTATCTCGCCGACATGGGCTACGACCCGGAATTCGGTGCACGGCCCGTGAAGCGCGCCATTCAGCACTATGTGCTCAACGACCTCTCACGGCGCATCCTCGCCGAGGAGGTGAGCCGCGACAAGCCCATCATCATCGACTCTTTCGGCAACGGACTGGTGTTCAGAAACTAATCCTCACGCTTTCCGTTGCGACACACAAACGCCCCCATGGCCTCAACACCATGGGGGCGTTGCTGTTTGGTGACTGACGATGAAATGATTTTTTCAATTTTTTTTTGCGGAAAAATGTAGGAGATAATAAGGGGAATATATTATATTTGCAAAAAAATATCCTATAACCGTAAAAACCCCAATTATTCATCGGAGAGACAAAAACCCGAAGAAAATCATTACAGCCTATGAAGCGCTTACTTTACCCTATTGCCTGCATCATCATGATGCTGTGCGCCATCACCGCACAGGCGCAGCTCCCCCTCAACGTAGTAACGCAGCGAGAGTATGACAACAAGCCTGCAGACAACAGCCTCTTCGCGCAACGCGAGAACCAACAGCGGCAAATGATACGCGCCAGCCGCGAAGGGGGCATCCAGATGCCACGGTTCAATATTCCTTCAAGGCAACGGAAGATGCCCTTTGCCACCTCGGCAGGTTCCGTCTTCCGCGGCACACTCCTCGCCAACTTCGAGTGGCCGGACTACAGCCCACAATATGGCATCTACGAAGTGACGAGTGCCTCGCCCGACCTCAATACCATCTACCTCGACAGCGAGGGCATTATGTATGCCGAATACGGCAGTGCCATCATCGGCGACAACTACTATCTTGCGATAGGCTACGACTACGGTATCTACGGCACCATCTACGTGGTGTATAAGTTCAACCTCGCCAAGATGGAATGGGATGGCGACGCCTCCAGGCTCATCCCCAACCAAGACCTGAAATACCTCGCTTATACCAACACGCCCTATGATGAAGAGACGAAACGCTCATACGGCTTCTACTACACCTCCGACGGAAAGTCGCTCGAGTTCTGCAAGATGAACTACGCCACCCTCGTACGCACCAAGATATCCAATGCCAACCGCATCTACACCGTTCTCTCCATCGACGATACCGACGGACAACTCTATGGCATCGACTCACAAGGCGACCTCTATAAGATTGACAAGAGCAACGGCAACGAGACCCTTGTAGGCAACACCGGCCTTACGCCAAGCACATACCACCAAGCCGCTGCCATCGACAGCAGCCAGGGAAAACTCTACTGGGCATTCGTAGAGCCCGACTTAACCACAGGCATGGCAGAGGTGGACCTCCATACCGCCGAAGCCATCAAATGCTATGAGTTCGACAATGTGGTGCAGTTCGGCGACCTCTACCTCACCGCCTCGGGAGTAGACGACAATTCTCCCAGTATGGTGGAGAACCTCAGTTGGACCTACAACAGCAGCAATCCCAACAACATCGACCTCACCTTCACCATGCCCATGCTCACCAACAATGGCACACAGGTACTCGGCGACGACCTTTCCTACGTGGTGAGATGGAACGACGACGTGGTGGCGACAGGTCCTGCATCAGCGGGAGAGCATAAGACCATCACCGTGGAAGGCCTGCCTACAGGCCAGTTGCTGCATCTCGGCGTGCTCGCTGCCAACACATCCGGTGAGGGCGGCGCATCATATGTAGACGCATGGGCTGGCTACGACAGTCCTGAGGCCCCACCATCGGCAACACTCCAAATCGATGCTTCAGGCACCGTCAGCCTGACATGGACGCCAAGCACGAAGGGCCAGCACGGCGGATATGTGGTGCCGGAAAACATCCGCTACCATGTGTACGCCGAGCCCAGCGGCGAACTGGTGACGACCACCGCCAACACCACCTATACCACACAGTTCTCGCCCGACGGCCTCACCTATCTCTATTATTCTGTAGAGGCTTTTACCGACGACTACCCCACCCCATCAGGCAAGACATTCTCCAACAGGGCTGCCTTAGGTGAATATATCACCCCGGCCTATGAAGTGACGTTCGACGACATGAACGCCATTGAGTCGTATTGGACCATTGTCGATGCTAACAACGACGGCGAGACATGGTATTTCGAGCGCACCTATCATAATATGCGCATCGGAATGGGCAACAACGGCAACAACGACTGGATGCTCTCGCCACCACTCTACCTGGAAAAAGGCAAGTTGTATGACGTGGAGTTTGATGCCAGTACAGCCTACGGAGGGAAGATGCGCATGGCATACGGCCCCATGAGCGAGACGGACCCGAAGCGCTACACCGAACTTATAGGTACCACCGCCATCGCCCCTGACGACCCCACCACCTACTCCACAAAGTTCAGCGTGGCCGAGAGCGGTGTCTACCGCATCGGTCTGCAAGAGACGGCTACCGTGGGCATCTATACCGAACTCTACCGTTTCCGCATCGGTGACGCCATGGACCTTGCGGCGCCACAAGCACCCACCAGCCTCACCGCCACCGCTGCACCACAAGGCGGCATGGGAGCCACGGTTACGTTCACGACACCCACGAAAGCCATCAACGGCGAGATGCTCACCCAACTCGACTATGTGGTGATAGCACGCGACGGCAACGTCATTGGCACCATCGACAGCAACATCGCCCCCGGCACTACTTGCTCGTTCACCGACGAAAGCGTCACGGTGAACGGCATGGCCACCTACACCGTGCGTGCCGCCAACGAAGCGGGCCTCGGCGAGACAGCCACAACCAGCGTATTTATCGGCATCGACCAACCAGAGAGTCCGCTCTATGCGCAACTGGTGGACAATGGCAACGGCACCGTGACCATCAGTTGGGAGAACTCCCCCGTGGGAAGGCACGGTGGATACGTGGACGTGAGTCAGGTAAAGAACAGTGTCTACACGGTGGAGAACAACAAGATAGCCGATAAACTCTCCACGCTGACAGGCACGTCATATACCACCGCGGTGGATCTTGGCGGTGCCCCGGCATGGTTCTACCTCGCCGTGACGGCACAAGGCAATGACGACAGCGAGAGCGACGCCACCCTCGGTCACATGATCAAAGGCGACCCCGTGGGCATCCCCCTCGAAGAGTCATTCGCTGACCAGAAAATCCACGGCTCACAATTCTGGTGGGCCACGCCCGTAGAAGGCGACACCAATTGGGGACTCAGCGGGAACAGCGCCGACGGCGACGGCGGTTCGATGATGTTTATCACACAGGCTGCCAACGACAAAGCCGTCGTGGGTACGCGCAAGATATCGCTCAAGGGCAACAACAACCCGAAACTCTTCTTCAAGTACTACAGTTCACACAACAGCACCGCCACGCTTACCGTGCAGGTAGACCGTGCCCAGCAAGGCACCATCGACGACGTGGCTGTATATGACATGGCAACTATCAATCCCGACGGCAATTGGCTGCAAGCGAGTGTCGACCTCGCCGGATATACCGGCGACGACTATGTCATCATCCGTTTCCTCGCCACTGCCACCAAAGCACGCACTTCCGTGGGCTTCGATGATTTCATCCTGCTCAACGACGTGGGCGACGACATCGCCGTCACCACCGAGGCACCATCGACATTCCTCGCTGGACAGCAGGCCGACATCAATGTGACGGTGAGCAACCTGGGCGAGTCGCTCATCGGCGACTACTCCGTGAAACTCACCTTGCTGCGCGGCAGCACGGAGACACTACTGGGAGAGGCATCGGGTTCACAAATCAAACTGGGCGAACACAACGAGCACCACTTCACCTTCCGTCCCGACATCACCATGACAGGCGAGGCGCTGCTCACCGCCGAGGTCATCTATGACACCGACCAGAATCCCGATAACAACAAGACCACCGAAGACATCATCATCGGCAACTATCCCACAACCGCCATCAGCGACCTGACCGGAAGCGGCGACGGCCAGTATGTGAACCTGAACTGGACCAATCCGCAGGGAGAGGTGAAAGCACTGCACACCATCACCGACGACTTCGAGGGCTACACCCCGTGGCTCACCGACTTCGCCCCATGGACCAACCACGACGGCGACGGCGGTCTGGCTGGCGGCCTCTTCAGCAGCATCAACTACCCGGGTCAGGGCACTGCCTTCTCGTTCATCATCTTCAAGCCCAACGCCCTCGTTGCCGACGCCACCTCTCAGGTGCCGTCGCTCACCCCACGTTCGGGCAGCCAGTATGCCGCCACCATCTATTCGGTGAACCCCGACAACAACCAAGTGCTCGACCAAGACAACTGGCTCATCTCACCGCTTCTGCCTGGCATACCGCAGACAGTGACACTCTATGCGAAGACCATGAACGAATACTATCCCAACGCGCAGGTAGAAGTGCTCTACTCCACCACAGGAAATGCGCCCGCCGACTTCACGAAACTGGGCGACACCCACAGGCTGAGCAGCACAGACGAATGGACACGCATCACCGTGACACTGCCCATGGGCACCACCTATTTCGCCATCCGCGACATCACCTCAGAAACCGATGCCTTCATGCTCATGGCCGATGACGTGACGTTTACCCAACTGGGCGAAGATGCCATGGAGGTGACAGGATACAATGTGTATGTGGACAACAGCCTCTTTACCACCATCGACGGCAAGCGCAGCGGATATCTCTTAGGCCCGCTGAGCGACGGTGAGCACCACATCCAGCTCACCCTGCTCTATGGCGACGAGAAACTGGAATCGGCACTGAGCAATACGGCAAGCGCCACCACCGATATCCCCACCATCGCTGTCAGCGACATTGAGAACAACGATGTCACTGTCTACACCCTCAGCGGTGCCATCATCTCTCAAGGCAAGAATGCCACACGCCACCTGCCACAAGGGGTGTATATCGTGAAGAGCCAAGCAGGCTTCGGCCGACTGAACATCGAAAAATGATAATGGATAATTGAAGATTAGGCTTTGCTTGAATATAAACTATTAATTGCTTTTCATCATGAATAAGAAACACAAAAACATCTTTGTTATCATGCTTGCCGCCGCCACGCTCACCGGCTGCGGCACACAAGGCAACTCACTCTACGGCATAGGCAGCATCATCGGAGCCGTAACAGGAACAGGCAGTGTCATCGGCAATGTGGCAGGAGCCTCGGGCACTGTGGGCGACGTGCTCAGCACCGCCGGCACCGTGGGCAGCGTCATCGGCGCGGCAAGTACGGTGGGCAGTGTCATCGGTGCCATGTCAAGCGCCAACGGCACCACCACTACCGGCTCATCCACCGGCACCACCACCAGAACATCCACCGGCACCGCCACCTATCCCGTGACTACCGGCACATCCACCAGCACATCTTCGGGCGCATCCACCCGCTCTACCACCTACCCCGTGACCACCAGCACATCCACCAGTGCCAGCACCTCGACGGCAGCACAACAGCAACAGCGCAACATGGAACTGTGGGCAAGTGGCCGTCAGGTAGGCTTTGTCAAGCCCGACGGCACGGTGTTCATCC
>JAEEGI010005777.1_pt1 | contig 28327 bp, 27 predicted proteins | sample 8958751 | NCBI WGS metagenome assembly JAEEGI01 (sample SAMN16246545, study PRJNA631951) | gut metagenome | biome: gut microbiome; feature: rumen; material: KS-attached | host: Bos | place: Iran: Karaj | collected 2018-10 | reverse complement strand
TCATATCCTGATCAACCAATGCAGCGTTGTGAGAGTTGTCAACATAGGTATGATATGAGCCGCTGAAAATGCTGCCGCTTTGGAACCCAACGGCACTTTTGATTGCAGTTCTCGCATCATCGCCGTCACCATAATAACACAAAGCAATGTTCTTGACAAACTTCGTGTTGGAGGGATAGTAATACTCCGTGGGGTATTTTACATAATACTGCAGGGCGCCTCTCATATCGGTATTAGTGCCATTCGCATAAATATGGGTATTATACAGACCGCCCTCGTTTTTATGCTCGGAGTATTTAACCTCATAACGGTAATTATAGCTCTGACCATAAACAGTCCAACTACCCGAAGTCATATTGGGCCATGGACTGGCGATATCGTCCTGGCCGTTGTAATCCGTCCATGTGGGTGCCTGAAGTGATGAAACGGAGCCGGATACATTAAAATAGATGTAACCGCCGGTACTGGTTTGCACGAATGTGATCTCATTCGCCGCGCTCGCCTTCGGTGCAACGAACACCCAAGCCGTCATGAGCATGAGCGCCATCATCACCAGCGCAAGCGTGCGCCACAGGGTTGTTGTTCTTGATTTCGTCATAAAAAGCGTCCTCCTTTTTATTTTTCGAAATGGATTTGTATGGTTTTCGGCCTTTGAAATACAGACCTCCAAGTATACACTATAATATTACATTATAAGGGGCGGTTTTGTCAATGAAACGGGCGCGGGAAATGCCTGCGCAGATTGAGAATTTTTCCCCGCCGTTTTGTGCAATTTGCCGTAGCCCGGCGTGCAACGGTCAGCCCGGGGAAACGGCAGCCTTTGGAAAACAATCTTGTAGCGGTCGGCCCATGGCCGACTGGAGGCAGTCCGGTTTGTGCAGCCAAAAAAAGAACAGCAGCCCATGGGGCTGCCGCTACAAGGTTGATCTGAATCGTCAGCTACTGCAGATAATACATATCTTCGTTCCATTTGCGGGGATTGTTCTCGATATAATCCCAAACCCTTTCAAATTCGGCCGGTGTTCGAATAATATGATCGTAGAATGATTTTTGAAAGACGGAATACCCCGATTGTCTTGTGATTTTGCCTTTTGTCTGGTTGATGATTGAGCTGACGGACGTTTCGGAATCATTCAGCGTTAAGAGCAGATGAATATGATTCGGCATGATAGTATAATGATCAAGAAAAACGCAGGGGTAAGCTTGTTCTATTGTTTCTATGGCGTTTTTGACGCAGAACCCTTGTTCTGTTAATTCAATTGCGTCGGTGTTTTGAAAGACATCTTTTTTCCAAAAGCAATTTAACCTTTGAATTGTACAGATTGTGATGAAATAGGAAGCGCTCGTTTTGTAGTCATAATTTGCAAGACGCCGTCTCTTTTGAAAATTCACTTCCGATCACTCCTGTTGGTCGCATGGAACGCTGCGGTGCTCTTCCTCAATACCACTTCCTCCGGTGCGCGATGATCCAGAACACCGAGATCAGCACCACCGACAGGCCGATCACGAACAGATAGCCGTATTTCCAGTGGAACTCCGGCATGGAATCGAAGTTCATCCCGTACCATCCGACGATGATCGTCAGCGGGAAGAAGATCGTCGTGATCACGGTTAAGAGCTTCATCGACTTGTTCATTTTCACGTCGATGTAGGAGGAATAGGCGTCCTGCACGTGCACCAGCGAGCTGCTGAGCGAATCCACGTCCTCGCGCAGGCGGGTCACCTTCTGCGACAGGTTGGCGATGTACATGAGGTCGTCTTCGGCAAACAGATCGTTTTCGTTTTCCTCAATCGCGTCGGTGATGTCGAGAATCTGGTCATAGTAGTTGTGCATCGACAGCAGGTGCTTTTTCATCTGCAGGACCGACACGTTGAACGAATCGTCCGCCTCGTCGTGAAAGACGGATTCCTCCAGCGCAGTGATGGCGTTGCCCGTGTTTTCAATGAAAAGCATGTCGCGCGAGACCAGCAGATCGAGAAACGCGAAGATCAGCTTTTCCATGTTGCAAAGGTGGGGCGCGTAGCGGCGCAGCGCGGTGAAGAATTTTTGCTTCGTGGAGCCGTCGCGGTCGTCCACGTCCACCACCAGCAGCAGGTTCTTCATGATATAGAGCGCCACGCAGTCGGGCTTGGCGTCGAAGTTGCCGGAAGCGATCACGCGCAGCTCGGTGAACGTGTAGTGGTCATAGACCTCCACCCCGGAGCGGAAGTTCTGGTTGGCGCGGCGGCAGGCAGCCACCGTGGACCGCGCAAAGCCGTACTGCGGGCCCAGCTCCTCCAGCTCGTCGGCGCTGATATAGCCGGCCGTGAGCACGTTCGGGTCCAGCGCGTCGCGCTCCACTTCGCGAATTTGAGACTCAATTGCATAAAACATGCGTCGTTTGCCCCTTCCTTTTCTTGCATCTTTATGAAAAACAACGAAAAACTGATCTTTTTTTGAAAAATGGATTGATTTCTTTGCGCAGATTTACTATAATAGACGAAACCGTTTCAAAAGGTTTGTTTTTTTGAGGTACTTCGCTTTAGCGCTTTAAAGCAAATGAGTGCCGAGGATCGTCTGCGCGTTGCGCCAGAGCATCGCTTCGGTGTCGTCCCGCGAAAACCCGAAGGCCTTGAGCCGCTCGGCAAAGTCGAGCTGGTTTTCCCAGGGGGAATCGGAGCCGAACAGGACCTTTTCGGGCCCGTGCTTTGCAATGACGGCGCGGCACTTTGCCGGGCGCATGTGGATCACCGCGGCGGTGTCCATCCACACCGGCTTGCCGCAAAGCTTCTGCAGCACCTCGTCCTCCAGCGCGAAGCCGCCCAGATGGGCGAGGATCAGCTTGTCCTCGATCACGCCCTCCAGCGCGTGCAGCACCCGCAGAACCATGTCGGGCGTGCAGTGGATGTCGTGGCGGAACGCGATGTCCATGCCCGCGTGGGTGACCACGTAGAGCCCGCGGCGCGCGGCCTCTGCCATGATGCGCACATAGCGCGGATCGTCGAAATAGACGCCCTGATAATCGGGGTGCAGCTTGATGCCGAACAGGCCGCTTGCCTTGATGAAGTCGAGCGTGCCCTCCACGTCGGCGCAGTCGGGGTGAATCGCGCCGGCAAAGAACAGATGATCCCTGCCGTTCAGCGCGGCCGAAACGCGGTTGATCGTCGGTTCCTGCTTTGCGGCGGTGGCCACGGGCAGCACCACGCTGTAATCGATCCCGCAGGCCGCCATGGATTCCTTCAGCGCGTCCAGCGTGCCGAGCCGGTGCGGCAGCACGTGGCCGACGTCGGACAGATGAAAGACGGACCTTTGCGCAATGCTGTCGGGAAACGTGTGGGTATGAAAGTCAACGATCAACGGCTTCACCTCCTGCGCGTTCATTGAGGATACAAACAGTATAGCACTTTTCCGGGCAAAAAAAAAGGAGTTTTTTATGACAATCGTAGATTTATTGGAACGAAATGCCAAAGAATGGGGAGACGACACCGCGCTGGTGGAGATCAACCCCGAGCAAAAAAGCAAAAAACGCCTGACCTGGCACGAATATGAGCTGGTGCAGCCGAACGAGAGCGCCTATCACCGGCGCGAAATCACCTGGGCGGTGTTCAACGAACGCGCCAACCGCTTTGCCAACGCGCTGATTTCCCGCGGCATCGGCAAGGGCAACAAGGTGGCGATTCTGCTGATGAACTGCATCGAGTGGCTGCCGATCTATTTCGGCGTGCTCAAGACCGGCGCAATCGCCGTGCCGCTCAACTTTCGCTATGCGTCCGACGAAATCAAATATACGTTCGACCTTTCCGAAGCCGACATTCTGCTGTTCGGCCCGGAATTCATCGGCCGCGTGGAGGCGATCGCCGACGAGATTGACGAGCGCCATCTGCTGCTCTATCTCGGCGACGGGTGTCCCACCTTTGCCGAAAGCTACACCTCCTTTGTGGCCGAAAGCTCCAGTGCGAACCCGAACGTGCCGCTGACGGAGGACGACTTTGCCGCCATCTATTTTTCCTCGGGCACCACGGGCTTCCCCAAGGCGATTCTGCACAAGCACCGCGCGCTGATCCATTCCTGCCGGGTGGAACAGAACCACCACGGCCAGACGCGCGACGACGTGTTCCTTTGCATCCCGCCGCTCTATCACACCGGCGCAAAGATGCACTGGTTCGGCTCGCTGCTTTCCGGCTCCAAGGCCGTTTTGCTCAAGGGCACCCGCCCCGAATACATCCTCGACGCGGTGTCGAAGGAAAGATGCACCATCGTCTGGCTGCTCGTGCCCTGGGCGCAGGACATCCTCAACGCGCTGGACGCCGGCACGCTGAAGCTGGAGGACTATCAGCTCTCGCAATGGCGGCTGATGCACATCGGCGCGCAGCCCGTGCCGCAGAGCCTGATCAAGCACTGGCTCGAGTATTTCCCGCATCACCAGTACGACACCAACTACGGCCTTTCGGAATCCATCGGCCCCGGCGCGGTGCATCTGGGCGTGGAAAACGTGCATAAGGTTGGCGCCATCGGCGTGCCCGGCTACGGCTGGCAGGTCAAGATCGTGGACGAAGACGGCAACGAAGTGGAAGGGCAGCAGGTCGGCGAGCTGTGCGTCAGGGGCGACGGCGTCATGGTCTGCTATTACAACGACCCCGAAGCCACGGCCAAAACGCTCAAAGACGGCTGGCTGTTCACCGGCGATATGGCCATGCGGGACGAGGACGGCTTCATCTTTCTGGTTGACCGCAAGAAGGACGTCATCATCACCGGCGGCGAAAACCTCTATCCGGTGCAGATCGAAGACTTCATCCGCACCAACCCGAAGGTCAGCGACGTGGCCGTGATCGGCCTGCCCGACGAGCGTCTGGGCGAAATTGCCGCCGCCATCATCAAGCTGAAGGACGGCTTTGTCTGCACGGAAGAAGAGATGGACGAGTTCTGCAAGGCGCTGCCGCGCTACAAGCGTCCGCGCAAGATCTTCTTCGCCGACGTGCCGCGCAACCCGACCGGCAAGATCGAAAAGCCGCTGCTGCGCAAGATGTACGGTGCCGACCATCTGGTCGACGCGCAGAACAAGCGCTGATATTCAAGAGATTTCAAGAAACGAGGCATGAAAATGAATACCACCATGATCATTACGCTGATCCTGATCGTCTGCTTTTTTGCGCTGATGGTCGGCATCGGCATCCGCTCGCGCCGCCACGCGTCCGACGTCAACGGCTTCGTGCTCGGCTCGCGCTCCGTCGGCCCGTGGCTGAGCGCCTTCGCGTTCGGCACGTCCTATTTTTCGGCCGTCATCTTCGTCGGCTACGCCGGCCAGTTCGGCTGGAACTTCGGCGTCGCCTCCACGTGGATCGGTCTGGGCAACGCGTTCATCGGTTCGCTTTTGCCGTGGGTCATCCTCGGCCGGCGCACCCGCGTCATGACGCAGCACCTCGGCAGCAAGACCATGCCGGACTTCTTCGGCACGCGCTACGGCTCCAAGGGGCTCAAGATTGCGGCGTCCATGATTACGTTTTTGTTCCTGATTCCCTATACCGCGTCGCTGTATAACGGCCTGTCGCGGCTGTTCTCCATGGCGTTCAACGGCGTGGATTACAGCGTCTGCGTCGTCATCATGGCCGTGCTGACCGGCGTCTACGTCATCGTCGGCGGCTACATGGCGACCGCGATCAACGACTTCATTCAGGGCATCATCATGCTCATCGGCATCGTGGCGGTCATTCTCGCCGTGCTGAAAGACAACGGCGGCCTGATGGAGGCCATGCGCGGGCTGGCCGAAGGCGAAAACGGCGGCTGGACCTATGCGTCCTTCCTCGGCCCGCAGCCGCTGTTCCTGCTGTTCGTCGTGCTGCTCACGAGCCTCGGCACCTGGGGCCTGCCCCAGATGGTCGGCAAGTTCTATGCGATCAAGAACGAGGATTCCATCAAAAAGGGTACGATCATCTCCACCTTCTTTGCCATTATCGTGGCGGGCGGCTGCTACTTCCTGGGCGGCTTCGGCCGGCTCTATGACGTGGACGTGGCGGCAAACGGCTTTGACGCCGTGATTCCGACCATGCTTTCCACGCTGCCCTCGCTGATCATCGGCGTGGTGATCGTGCTGGTGCTTTCCGCGTCGATGTCCACGCTGTCGTCGCTGGTGCTGACAAGCGGCTCCACCATCACGCTCGATTTCCTGGCGCCGATGGCGAAGAAGGAGATGACCGAAAAGAAAAAGATGCTGATCATGCGCGCGTTCATCGTGGTGTTCATCGTGATTTCCGCGCTGATCGCAATCAAGCAGGCGAAATCGAAGAGCCTGTTCATCGCCCAGATGATGGGCGTTTCGTGGGGCGCGCTGGCCGGCGCCTTCCTCGCGCCGTTTCTCTACGGCCTCTATTACAAAAAGACCACCAAGGCGGCGGTCATCGTGTCGTTCGCGTTCGGCGTGGGCATGGAGCTCGTGCAGCTTTGCATCTCGCTCGGCTGGCTCGACGTATCCGCGCTGCCCGTGCTGGCGTTCGTGTTCAAGAATTCGCTCTATTCCGGCGTGTTCGCTATGGTGGGCGGCCTGATTCTGGTGCCGCTGGTGTCGCTGGTCACCGGAAAGACGAAGCCCAAGGACGTGGACGCGATGTTCGAATGCTACAACGCGACCAAGACGGTGGAAATCACCGAATCGCTGGGCGACTGATTTTTCCATTGCACGAAAACGGCCCGCGTGCTAAAATAAAAGGAACCGAATCACTGCGGCCTTTTGCCGCATGGGAGGCTGTATCATCTTGAAAAAACTGATGCTGGGCAACGAAGCCGTTGCCAGAGGACTCTATGAAGCCGGCGTCAGCGTCGTGTCGAGCTACCCCGGCACGCCGTCCACCGAGATTACGGAGTTCGCCGCGAAATATGACGAGATCTACTGCGAATGGGCGCCCAACGAAAAGGTGGCGGCCGAGGTTGCCTTCGGCGCGTCGCTCCGGGGCGCGCGCAGCGCCTGCGCCATGAAGCACGTGGGGCTCAACGTGGCGGCCGACCCGCTGTTCACGCTGTCCTATACGGGCGTAAACGGCGGTATGGTCCTTTTTGTGGCCGACGACCCCGCCATGCACTCTTCGCAGAACGAGCAGGATTCGCGCCATTACGCCATCGCGGCCAAGGTGCCGATGCTCGAGCCGTCCGATTCCGCCGAGGCGAAGGACTTTGTCAAGGCGGCGTTCGCGCTGTCGGAGGAGTACGACACGCCGGTCATCGTGCGCATGTGCACGCGCATTGCGCATTCGCAGGGCGCGGTGGAGCTTTGCGCGCGCGAGGAACGCGCCTTGCCCGCCTATGAAAAGAACCCGCAGAAATACATCATGGCGCCCGCCAACGCCGTGCGCCGCCACCCGTTTGTGGAAGAACGCACGAAGAAGCTGGCGCTGCTTGCCGAAACCTCCCCGCTCAACCGCGTGGAGATGGGCGGCACCGAAAAGGGCATCATCTGCGCCGGCACCTGCTACCAATACGTCAAAGAGGTGTTCGGCGATTCCGTTTCCGTGCTGAAGCTCGGCATGGTGCACCCGCTGCCGACCGACCTCATCAAAGACTTCGCCTCCAGGGTGCAGCAGCTTTACGTGATCGAAGAGCTCGACGGCGTCATCGAACAGCACCTTTGTTCCATCGGCGTGCCCTGCGTCGGCAAGGCGATGTTCCCGCCGGTCGGCGAATATAACCAGACGACCATCCGCGCGGCCTTCTCGCTGCCCCAGCCGCCGTCGGTTACAACCGACACGCCGGTGCCCGTGCGCCCGCCGGTCATGTGCGCCGGCTGCCCGCACCGCGGATTGTTCTATACGCTTGCGAAGCACAAAATCACCTGTCTGGGCGACATCGGCTGCTATACGCTCGGCTCCGCGCCGCCGCTGACCGCGCTGGATTCCACGCTCTGCATGGGCGCTTCGGTGTCCGGCCTGCACGGCTTCAACAAGGCCGGCGGCAGCGAAAGCGCCGGCAAAACCGTCTGCGTCATCGGCGACAGCACGTTCATGCATTCCGGCATGACGGGCCTTGTCAACATCGCCTATAACGATTCGCATTCCACGGTCATCATTCTCGACAACTCGATCACCGGTATGACCGGCCACCAGCAAAACCCCACCACCGGCAAAAACATCAAGGGCGACCCGGCCAAGGCCGTCGACCTCGAAGCACTCTGTCATGCCATCGGCATCGACCGCGTGCGCGTGGTGGACCCCTATGACCTCAAGGCCTGCGAAGCCGCGATTCTCGAAGAGCTTGCGGCGGACGAGCCGAGCGTGATCATCTCGCGCCGGCCCTGTATGCTGCTGAAATACGTCAAGCCGCAACCGCCGGTCAAGGTCAACGAAGACAAGTGCGTCGGCTGCAAGATGTGCATGAAGCTCGGCTGCCCGGCCATCAGCATGAAGCAGGGGAAAGCGCACGTCGATTTCACCCAGTGCGTCGGCTGCGCCGTCTGCACCCAGCTGTGCCGCGTGGGCGCATTCCAACGGGAGGAGAAGTGAGCGATGGAAACGAAAAATGTCATGATCGTCGGCGTCGGCGGGCAGGGGAGCCTGCTTGCCAGTAAGCTGCTCGGCGCGCTTCTGACCCGCGAGGGCTTTGACGTCAAGGTCAGCGAGGTCCACGGCATGAGCCAGCGCGGCGGGTCCGTGGTCACCTACGTGCGCTACGGCGACAAGGTCTATTCCCCCGTGATCGCCGCGGGCGAAGCGGATTTCATCGTGTCGTTCGAAAAGATCGAAGCGGCGCGCTATGCGCAGAACCTCAAGGAGGGCGGCAGGATCATCGTCAACAGCCAGATGATCGACCCCATGCCGGTCATCACCGGCGCGGCGGAATATCCCGCCGATATTCTGGAGGAACTCAAGGCCAAGGGCGTGCTGGTCGATGAGATCGACGCGCTCTCGCTGGCGCAGCAGGCCGGCAACGCCAAAAGCGTCAACATCGTCCTGATGGGCCGGCTGGCAAAGTATTTCGACATCAGCTTCGACAAATGGGTCGAAGCGATCAAAGCGACTGTGAAACCGCAGTTCGTGGACGTCAACCTCAAGGCGTTCGAGCTGGGTTATACGGTATAAGGCATCCCCGGAGCATTTCCCCAAAAAACCGGAAGACTATTCAAAAGGAGTGATACCCATGGGCAAGTATTTTCAACCCGAAATCGAGACCGCTTCACGCGAGCAGATTCTCGCCATTCAGAACGAAAAGATCGTGAAGCAGGTCAAGCACGTTTATGAAAACGTGAAGTATTACCGTGATCTGATGGATCAGAAGGGCGTGAAGCCCGAGGACATCCAAAGCGTGGATGACATCAAAAAGCTGCCGTTTCTTACCAAGGCCGACCTGCGTGAAGCCTATCCCTACGGCTTGCTCGGAACAGATCTCAAAAACTGTGTGCGCATCCAGTCCACCTCCGGCACCACCGGCAAGCGCGTGGTCGCATTCTATACCCAAAAGGACATCGACCTTTGGGAGGAATGCTGCGCGCGCGCAATCGTCGCCGCCGGCGGCACCAACGAGGACGTCTGCCAGGTCTGCTATGGCTATGGCCTGTTCACCGGCGGCCCCGGTCTCAACGGCGGTTCCCATAAAGTCGGCTGCCTGACGCTGCCGATGTCCTCCGGCAACACCGACCGCCAGATCCAGTTCATGATGGATCTCAACGCGACCATCCTGTGCTGCACGCCGTCCTACGCCGCCTATATCGGCGAAACGCTTGCCGAAAAGGGCTATAAGCCCTCCGACAACAAGCTTAAGGCAGGCATCTTCGGCGCCGAGCCCTGGACGGAAGAAATGCGCCGCAGTATCGAACAAAGTCTCGGCATCAAGGCCTATGACATCTATGGTCTGACCGAAACGAGCGGCCCGGGCGTCGCGTTCGAATGCGACGCGCAGACCGGCATGCATATCAACGAAGACCATTTCTACGCCGAGATCATCGACCCCGACACCGGCGAGGTGCTGCCCGAGGGCAGCAAGGGCGAACTGGTGTTCACCTCACTCGACAAAGAAGGCTTCCCGCTGCTGCGCTACCGTACCCGCGACATCTGCGTGCTCACGCGCGAAAAATGCCCCTGCGGGCGCACGCATGTCAAAATGAGCAAGCCCATGGGCCGCTCCGACGACATGCTGATCATCCGCGGCGTCAACGTCTTCCCGAGCCAGATTGAAACCGTGCTGCTCAACGAGGGCTACACGCCGAACTATCAGATCATCGTGGACCGCGTCAACAACAGCGACACGCTCGACATCAACGTGGAAATCTCGCCCGAGCAGTTCTCCGACATCGTTGCCGAGAACCAGGCGAAGGAACGCAAGCTCGAAATCGCCATGCGCACCATGCTCGGCATCGGTCCGAAGGTGCATCTGGTCGCTCCCAGAACCATTGTGCGCAGTGAGGGCAAGGCCGTCCGCGTCATTGACAGGCGCAAGCTGCACGATTAACGCCGCCGTTGCGGAGAAAGGAAACAGTCATGGCAATTCAGCAAATTTCCGTTTTTGTGGAAAACCAGAAGGGCAAGCTGCTCGGCACCGTGAAGACGCTGGCGGAGGCGGGGATCAACATCCGCGCCCTGAGCATTGCCGATACCAAGGATTTCGGCATCCTGCGCCTGATTACGAGCGACAACCAGAAGGCGATGGAGGTCCTTTCGCAGGATTCGGTAGTCAACACCACCCGGGTCATCGCGGCGAAGATGGAGGACGAGGCCGGCGCACTTTATAAGGTGCTGCAGATCCTCTCCGACGCGCAGATCAACATCGAATACATCTACGCGTTTGCGGCGTCCGACGATTTCGGCGCCTATGTGGTGCTGCGTGTCAGCGATGTGAACACGGCCCAGGAGATCCTGAACGAGCACGGCGTTTCCACGCTGGACGACAAGGACATCGTGGAGCTCTGATTTCACCGACAAAAAAACCGGCAGGGGAGACCTTGCCGGTTTTTCAGTTGTCAGTTGTCAGTCGACAGTCAACAGTCGACTGTTGACTTATACAAGCGCGGCGTTGTCCATGCCGTTCTTCGCAAGCCAGGCGTCCACCACGGCCCAGTACTCCTCCGGGTACCACAGGGCGGACACAGCGTGCTCGGCGCCGTGGATCACGTGCTTTTCCTTCGGCGCGGCGCAGGCGTTATAGACCTTGTCGAGATTTTCGAACAGCACAAAGTCGTCCTTGTCGCCGTGGATGAACAGCGTGGGGGTCTTGCTCTTTTTGAGCTGCTCCACCGCGGAGGCCTTTTTGAACGAAAAGCCGTTGAGCACGCGGTTGACGATGCCGGCCGCGGGCATGACCAGCTTCGGCGGCAGGTGATACTTGCGGATGCACTGATCCTCAAAGATGTCGTAGACGCTTGTGAAGCCGCAGTCCTCCACGGCAAGGATCACGTTGTCGGGCAGGTCTTCGCCCGTGGTCATCATCGTGGTGGCCGCGCCCATGGAGACGCCGTGCAGAACGATTTTCGCCTTCGGATTCTCGCTCACCAGCGAGCGGACCCAGTCGGTGATGTCGAGCCGGTCAAGCCAGCCCATGGAGACGTATTTGCTTTCGCTGTCGCCGTGGCCGTGCAGGTCGGGGATCAGCACGTTGTAGCCGCGGCGGTAATACTGCATGGCGTAGCTCGACATTTCGCGCTTGCAGTTGGTCCAGCCGTGGATTACGATGGCCCAGTTGTTGGAATTGGACGGGTTGCGGAATTCCACGGCGTGCAGCGTGTCGCCCCTCCGGCCTTTGATCGTGACCTTCTGCTTATAGGTCAGGTCGTACCATTTGTAGCCGTTCTGCAGCACCTGGTTGTCGGCGTTGCGCTCAAACAGCGAATCCTTGCAGGGCACGGTTTCATCCTCGCGCCGCTTGGAGCCGAGCGCGATGAAAAAGAACACGGTGCCGAGGCCGAGATATAGCAGCAGAAGCACCAGCAGCACAATGATGACGACGGTCAGCGAGACCTTGGCCGCGTGGGAAAGCGCGAGAAACAGCATGAGAATCATCCTTTCCGGTGAGTTCCCGTCTATTATACACAATCGCGCGTTTTTTTGCAAACCGTTTGCCGATTTTTGGCATAGTGCCCGAAAAAGGCCCGCTTCATTTGGTGAAATTACTATTTACATTTTTTTTCGAACATGATAAAATGAAAAGGCATTACAACCGGCTGACGCAGCCGCAGGAGAGATAAAGAGGAGAACCTTCAATGGCTTACAAAAACTTTGAAAGCAACCTGGATTTTTTATACGATCTGATCTTGCTTCTGGAAAACAAAGAGCAGTGCGCCGCTTTGTTCGACGACCTTTGCACGCCCCATGAGCTTGCCGCCATGTCGCAGCGCGCCGTGGTGGCGCGCAGGCTGACGCAAAAGCGCGTCTACAGCGACATCGTGGCGGAGACCGGCGCTTCCACCGCAACGGTCAGCCGCGTGAACCGCTCGCTGGTCCTCGGCAAAAACGGCTATCAGACCTTGTTCAAAAAGCTGGACGAAACGGGTGAATAAGATGGCGGGTTATTCGGAGTTTGCATACTGCTACGATGCACTGACCGAAAACGCGGACTACGCCGCCCGATGCGACGTTCTATGCAGTCTCCTTGCCGCGCACGGCGCCGGTGAGGGGATTTTGCTTGACCTCGCCTGCGGCACGGGCACGCTGACGGCCTTGCTCGCGCAGCGCGGTTACGACGTGATCGGCGCGGATGCCTCGCCCGAGATGCTTGCGGTCGCCCGCGAAAAGCTGGCCGCCGCGGGCGCCGACGCGGTGCTGCTGTGCCAGAAGATGGAGGAGCTTGACCTTTACGGCACGATCGACGCGGCCGTCTGTACGCTCGATTCGCTCAACCACATCACCGACGAAGCCGCCTTCCGCGAAGCGCTGCGCCGCGCGGCGCTGTTCATGAACGACGGGGGCGTTTTTCTGTTCGACGTCAACACGCCCTATAAGCACGAGCACGTGCTCGGCGACAACACGTTTGTCTATGATCTGGACGAGGTCTTCTGCGTGTGGCAGAACGCCTATGATCCCGAAACGAAAACGACGGACGTCACGCTCGATCTGTTCGTCTATGACGAAGAAAACGACTGCTATGACCGTGCCACGGAGCAGTTCTCCGAACGCGCCTATGACCTTGCGGATATCCGCCGGTGGCTGGAAGAAAACCGCTTTGAGGTGCTTTGTGTGCTGGACGAAACCGGCCGCCGCCCGGTCAAAGACGACGACGAGCGCGCGCTGTTCGTCTGCAAAAAGCACGGCACCCAGTTTCAATGAAGGAGAACGCCCATGGAAGTGACCGCGAAGAAGAATCCGATCATCACAAAGCGCGGCGTCTGCGACCCGCACGTTCATATCTTCGGCGACCGCGCCTATCTCTACGCCTCGCACGACTGCGACGACGGCACCGAGAGCGGCGATTATGACCACATGGACGACTGGGAGATCTGGTCGAGCGCCGATCTCGTCACCTGGCGGCGCGAAAGCGTGGTCTCGCCCGCAGACACCCCGATCGGCAAAAGCCATTACTGCTGGGCGGTCGACGCCGCCGAAAAGGACGGCAGATACTTTCTGTATGTCTCCAACCACGTCTGGGAGACCTGGGTGCTGGTTTCCGATCAGCCCGGCAAAGGCTTCGTTCCCGCAAGGCCCGATCCGATCCTGCCGAAGGCGCTGACCAGGACGCGCTCCTATGACCCCGCGGTGTTCACCGACGACGACGGCAAAAGCTACATCGTGTTCGGCACGCCGGTCTGGGCGGGCGGCGACAGCTACTATATTGCCCGGCTGAACGAGGATATGTGCACGCTGGCCGAAACACCAAAAAAGATCATCGTGAACGATCTTGCCGACGACAAGCCGTTTTTGCATAAGCACGGCGGCGTCTATTATCTTACCTGGGCGTCGTTTTACGCCACGGCCGACGACGTCTGCGGCCCCTATACCCTGCGCGGCAATATCGGGCTGACCTATGACCACGGCTCGTTCTTTGAATGGAACGGCCAGCAGTTCATGGCGTTCACCGTCAACGAATCGCGGGGTCAGCCGCGCCGCGCCACCGGCCTCGCCTATATCCACTACCGCGAAAACGGCGAGATCGTTTCCGATTCCCTGATCCGCGAATACGGCGTCGGGCAGTACCGCGCCGATTGGAACCAGATCGACGCTTCGTGGTATATGCGGGGTGCGTGCGTGCAGAAGAAAGAGAACGTTTTCGGCCGGTTCGACGCGGTCGTGCAGGACGGCGGATGGATCGAGTTCCCGTTCGTCCGCGGCATGGAAGCCAACCCCGATCTGAAGCTCCACTGCAAGGGCATGCGGGAATCCGAAATCACGGTCTATGCCGACGGCGTCTGCGTCGGTTCGGTCCGCGTGCGCGACGCGTCGAAGGACGACAGCACCTTTGCCTGCTACCGCGAAGAAACGCTGCCGCTGCCGCTGCCTGCCGGCGACCACAGCCTGCGCTTTGCCGTGAAGGGGCTGGTGCATTTCAGCTATTTCAGACTGATTACCTGAAAAGGAGAACCGTTATGGGACAATCCGTTCGCTGCATTTCCGTTGACGGCACGCTGTCCGTCACCGCGATCGACGGCACCGACATCGTGAACCGTGCCGCAGAGATCCACAAGACCTCCGCCGTCACCGCCGCCGCGCTGGGGCGGCTGCTTTGCGCCGCTTCGCTGATGGGCAGCGCGCTCAAGGGCAAGGACGACAGCCTGACGCTGCGGATCAACGGCGGCGGCCCGGCCGGCACCGTGATGGCGGTGTCCGATTCGTCGGGCAACGTGCGCGGCTACGTGCAGCAGCCGGTGGTGGAGCTGCCGCTGAACCGGCTCGGCAAGCTGGACGTTGCCGGCGCCGTTGGAAAAGACGGCTTTGTCACGGTGATCAAGGACCTCGGCCTGAAGGAGCCCTACGTCGGCCGGACGCCGATCGTGAGCGGTGAGATCGCCGAGGACATCACGGCCTATTTTGCTTCGAGCGAACAGACGCCGACGGTCTGCGCGCTGGGCGTGCTGGTCAACCCGGACCTGACAATCCGGGCGGCGGGCGGCTTTCTGATTCAGCTGCTGCCCACGGCGACGGACGATACGATCGGCAAGGTGGAGCAGTCTCTGGAGGGTCTCCCCTCGGTGACCGCGCTGATGACGCAGGGGCTGACGCCGGAAGCCGTCTGCCGGCGGGCGCTGCGGCTGTTCGATCTGGAACTGCTCGACACGGCGCAGCCGGTCTATCGCTGCCGCTGCTCGCGCCGGAAGGTCGAGGCGGCGCTGATCGGCACCGGCAGGCAGGAACTGCTGGACATGGCGAAGCAGCCGGAGACCGAGGTGCAGTGCCAGTTCTGCGACAAGACCTATCGCTTCTCGTCCGAGGAGATTCTCGCGCTGGTCCGGAAGGCCTCGGAATAGTTCCCGAAAAGCGCCGAAAAATCAAAAAAAGGGCTTGACAAACCCAAAGAGTTAGTATATAGTATTACAAGTCGCTGCGAAAGATGCAGAGGACGTGGGAGCATAGCTCAGCTGGGAGAGCATTTGCCTTACAAGCAAAGGGTCACAGGTTCGAGCCCTGTTGTTCCCACCAGAAGTGGCCCGGTAGTTCAGTTGGTTAGAACGCTAGCCTGTCACGCTAGAGGTCGACGGTTCGAGCCCGTTCCGGGTCGCCATTTATGCTTCTGTAGCTCAGTTGGTAGAGCAGCGGACTGAAAATCCGCGTGTCGTTGGTTCGATTCCGACCGGAAGCACCATTCGCGGCTGTAGCTCATCTGGTAGAGCGCCACCTTGCCAAGGTGGAGGTAGCGGGTTCGAGCCCCGTCAGCCGCTCCACGTCGTCGCAAGCTTTGTATCGCTTGCGGCGCTTTTCTTTGCTTGAGAAAAGCGCCGGTGCGCTCACGCCGCTGCTCCTCCTTCTCCGCAAAAGGTCACGCTCGGCGTGCTTGTTCGGTTGCAAGCGCCCTCACGACAGCACGCTGTCGCTGCCAACCTTTTGCGGCTTTTTCGGGTTTCCGGTCTGCACTGTCAGAAAAAAAGAAGGCGATTCCGTGAAAGCACTTGCTTTTTTATGAAAGATATGCTAAACTGGTAGCGCTTTTCAAAGCGAAAGCAAACAAGACTGTCATCTGCGGATGTAGCTCATCCGGTAGAGCGCCACCTTCCCAAGGTGGATGTGGCGGGTTCGAGATCTCGCCTGCCGGCTCGGTCGGCGCTTTTCAAGGCTGCGCCTTGAAAGGTCTCCACCGGAGACCCGCGCCCCGTCATCCGCTCCAAAACACGCCTTTGTTCCTGCGAACGAGGGCATTTCAAACACAATCATACACATGCGGATGTAGCTCATCCGGTAGAGCGCCACCTTCCCAAGGTGGATGTGGCGGGTTCGAGTCCCGTCATCCGCTCCATTTCGAGTGTTCATAACGGACTTCGTATGAACACTCGATTTTTTGTTGCCGTTTTGCAGATGACATGGGATTTCACCCATGCCATCTGCTTTTGTTTTATGCTGAAACCGGTGATGAGATATACTCCACCGCAACACCCTGCCGCAGATCGAGTTTGAGATTATCCGATTGCACCTGCTTCGGCAAGTCGATCACATCCACAAAGCGAAAGTGAATCGTGAGCCGCTGGGTTCGGTTTTTGCCTTTGCCTTCGGTTTCATACACATCAATATGATCGATCAGCTCCCGCAGCAGCGCCGGCGTCAATGTTTGCATCTCCAGGAATCTGCGGATCGCACCCACAAAATGATCTCTGCCGGTTTGGGCAGATTCCAGTTGCTTCAGTTCCTCCTGGGCTTTTCGGATTTTGTCTTTCAGCTCCATGCGCTCCACCTCGTACCGGTGCGCCTGCTCCATATACCAGTCATCCGAAACTTTGCCGCAGGCGTTGTCTTCATACAGCTTTTCATGCAGACTGATGACGGTATTACAGCGGTCCGTTGCTGTGCGGATTTCCCGCAGCAGACGCTGTGTTTCAAGGTGAATGTCACGATTGGATTTCTCTGTTAAGAGATCAACGAAGGCGTCTTCATCTTCCAGCAGAAAAGCTGCCATTCTTTGCATTTCCATTTGTACGACCTGCTCGACAGCGTCTGCGCGGATATAGTGCCGTGTTTGGCAGGTGCCGCGATAGTCGCTTTTGTAATTGGAACAACTGAAATAATGGATGCTTTTGTTGTTCGCGTTGGTATGAAACCAAAGCTTTTTGCCGCAGTCGGCGCAGTACAGCAGATCACAAAACATGTTCTTTTCGGCGTTCTCCTTTTTCGGAGCGCGCCGTTTTGTTTTGCCGGTCAGTTTCTGCACCTGCTCAAACAAATCCCGTTCAACAATTGGTTCATGGACATTTCGGAAGATGACCCAGTTTTCTTCGGCATTTGCCAGTCGCTTTTTGTTTTTGAACGACTTGGAATAGGTTTTGAAATTGATGATATCCCCGCAGTATTCCTGCTGCCGTAAAATGGAAGCGATGGTGGTTTTGCTCCATTTGTATGGATTTGGCTGATCCGTCCTTCCGGCACGCTTCAGACCCTTGCTGTGCCAGTACGCCATGGGGTTCAGCACCCGCTCTTCTTCCAGAATCCGCGCAATAGTCTCGTTTCCCTTGCCCTCAAGTGCCATCTGGAAAATACGCCGGACAATAGGCGCCGCGTCTGGGTCAAGGATCCACCGCTTTTTGTTCTCCGCCGCTTTCATATACCCGTATGGCGGCTGCGACAACGGCTCGCCGGAGTTGCCGCGGATGCGATGCGCAGAGCGTACTTTTCTGGATATATCCCGTGCATACATTTCGTTCATGACGTTCCGGAACGGTGCAAGCTCATTTTCACCGTCAGCGCTGTCTACACAATCGTTGACAGCAATGAAACGAACCTCATGTTCAGGGAAATAGGTGTCGGTGTAATATCCAACCGTCAGATAGTCTCGCCCCAGGCGGGACATATCCTTTACGATGATGGTTCCAATATATCCCAGTTCAATATCCTCCAGCAGTTTTTGAAACCCCGGACGATTGAAGTTCGTGCCGGTGTAGCCGTCGTCGATATAGAAGCGCGTGTTGGCAAAGCCGTTTTCTTTGGCATACTTTTTCAGCATACGCTTCTGGTTGGAAATGGAATTGCTGTCACCCTCCGTGCCGTCGTCCCTCGACAGGCGGCAGTACAGGGCAGTCAGACTTGGATGATTGCTTTTTTCGGTTGACTGCATGATTCCTCCTTCCCGGCAGTCAGTACATATTCAATGTTCAGTATATGACCGGTTACATAATTCGTCAAATCTGTAAAATGGTTGCTGATATAGTGCATGAGTCTGTCGCACAGGCTTGTCTTTTGCTCCTTTGGAAGAAAAACGGCATCCACCAGATAGGTTACACCGTTAATCTGATATTCTGTTGCCATGCGATCACCTCTCTTCCCGGTCACGCCGGCGTGCCTTACGCTTGCGGTCATCTTCCAAAAGCTTTAGAATATACTCGATGACCGCTTTCGGCGTGACGTCCGGCGGAAAGAAGGGACTGAGCTGTTCCATCGAAATGCTGACCTTTGGCTTTTGGTTTGGTTTCGGCTTTGTCATCGTCTGAAACACTGCGTCCATAGGCAGTCTTTTTCGGAACTAATCAACCCATTGAGTGACTTGTGGAAAATGAATGGTGAAGCAGCAAAAAGATTGTTTCAGTCTTTCGTGAACCTTTTCCCTTTGATGAAGAATACGGATATAGTTTCTTTCGTTGATTCTCATTTAAAAGAAATAAAAACGCTTTTATCACAGCAAGCAAGCAGTCTCGAGAGCACTGATGTCCGAGGCTTAGATTATAATTCCAAGCTCTTTTTGGGTTCCCTGTTGGATAATAGTGATTGCACTCTGCTTCCATTTGTGTTGAAAAATGGAGATCAGATTTGGAAGGTGCTTTTTTCTAATGATCGAAAAAGCGAAAAAGATGAAAGAAACTATCGTCTAGAAATAGAATACAAAAAATGGCTTGCTGAGTTTGTGCTTAACCTTTCCGATTATGATCAAATCAGATTAGTTCAAAAGATGTTGCCATTGGTAGAATTTGATCAATCCTTTGCTGAGTGGTTATCTGATATCATAATAGCTGAGAACGAAAACCCAAGGTATGAAGCTTTTTGGGATTTATGGGTATCAATGCAGGAGTTCATTTTCTCAGCATTTTCCTCAAAAGAAGAGTTTTATAGAGATCCTACAAAGCCCACTGGTTACAGCCCTTTTGAAAAAGTGTTAGAAAACTATTTGTTGGCATTTCCTTATTGGGATGAACAAATAGAAGAATGGCATTCCCTAAAGCAAAAGAATGCAGCATTATATTGGACTGTACTTCAGCGCGTTGGGTTTAATCCTACAACATTGTTTTCAATTGCTAAAGTCTTGAACTCTGTAGGGAAAAAAGTGTTTATTGATAAGGGTATTTACTGGTTAAGTAGTATAATTGAGAATAATACACACCTTAAAGAAAAGCCCCTTCCTATCAATACGGAGTATTATATCGAAGAATATATTTACTCCTACATTCGGATGAATCATTATGACTTTCGAACGAATATTGAAGCGAAAAAGAAAACACTGATTGTTCTTGATTTTCTTGTTTCTCGGGGATCAACAGTCGGCTTTTTCCTTCGTGATGAAATTTTGTAATCATTAACACAAATTTCTTTGCTATTCTTTAGAAATCCGAACCATGTTATCCATATGGAGAATAGGTTCGGATTTCTTCTTTTACTCTGAAATACTTTTTCCCTTACAAAAACGTAAGATTCTCTTCCTTGTTTCTGCGAGACATGTCCTGTATAATAAACCCGAAAGGCGGTGTTACTATGACAACGCGAATTCTGTTATTGGAAGACGATGATTTCCTGCGTGAGGGAATCACCAAACTGCTGACCCGCTCCGGTTACGGCGTAACCGCCGTGGCAACGATCCGCGAAGCGGAGAAAGCCTTGGAGCGCGATCTGTTCTCGCTGGCGATCCTTGACGTGCTGCTGCCGGACGGCAGCGGTCTGGCGCTGTTCCGCCGAATGCGCGAACGAGGTGTTGCGATCCCGATTCTCTGTCTCACGGCGTGCGACGAGGAAAGCGACATTGTGGCTGGTCTGGACGCCGGGGCGGACGACTATGTGACCAAGCCGTTCCGCACGCAGGTGCTGCTTGCGCGGGTGCGGGCGTTGCTGCGCCGAAGCGAAACCAAAACCTTTGAAGACGGTGATCTGTTTGTTGATTTCGACGGTATGCTGGTGCGACGCAGCGGCAAGCCGGTCTATCTGACGCCGACCGAGTTTCAGATCCTGCGCTGCCTGCTGCAAAACAGCGGTGTGATCGTCACACGCGACACGCTGCTGCGGCGCATCTGGGACGACGGCGGCAACTTTATTGACAACAACACACTGTCGGTCCACGTCAGCCGCCTGCGCGAAAAGATCGGCCCGGGCCATATCGCCACGGTGCGCGGTGTGGGCTACCGCTGGGAGGTGCAGGAAAATGGATAAGCTTTGGCTGTATCTTGCATTGGCGGGACTTGTCCTTACGGTTGCTGCACTTGTGGGCGCGTGCCTCAAAAGGACTGGACGCGAACAGCGTTTGGCACAGGAGATTGAACGTTTTCTCCGCGATGGCACGTCGCTGTCCTACAGCGTGTGCGATGACCGCTTTGCGCGGCTGCATAACGACGTGTGCGACCTGATGTCGCAGTGCGCGGCGGAACGCGACAACCGCCGCCGCATGCTGCAGGAGAGCGGAGATTTTATCGCTGACGTGTCACATCAGCTCAAAACGCCGCTGGCCGGGCTGCGGCTCTGGTGTGAACTGACGGACGACAGCAACGGCAGGGAAAACGCCGCAAAAGAGTTGGAACTCGTGGAGCGCATGGAGCACCTTGTGCAGGGGCTGCTGCGCCTTGCCAAAGCACGCGACGAAGGGGTGCCGTTCCGGTTTGCGCCCTGCTCGCTTTCCGCGCTTGTTTCCGGTTGCCTGGATGAACTGCGTCCGCTGTTTCCGCAAAAGCAGGTTGCCCTTGCGGGTGATGCAACCCTTTCCTGCGATAGCTCATGGCTCGGTGAAGCGGTGTCGAACGTGCTGAAAAACGCCTGCGAACACACCGCGCCTGACGGCGTTGTGACGGTACAGATCGCGCAGGAAACCAACACCGTGACCGTTGCCGTGCGCGACAACGGCGGCGGGGTATCGGAAAGCGAACTTCCGCGACTGTTTCACCGGTTTGTGACGAGCGGCAACGCCGCGCCGAACAGCACCGGCATCGGACTTGCCATCAGCCGCGCCATCGTGGAACGGCACCACGGCAGCATCACGGCGGAGAACACCGCCGACGGGCTGCTTGTGACTCTGTGCTTTCCGTTGATTGACGGCATTGAAAAGCTGTCTTACGAAAACGTAAGCTGATCGTCACCGAACCGTAAGGTTCCTTTGCTACAATGGAGGTACCAAAACGAAGGAGTGATTCGATGGAAATTTTGTCCTGTGAACATCTGACAAAGGAATATCTCTCCGGCGAAGGCGTGGTGCGCGCAGTGGACGACGTGAGCCTTCGCTTTGAAAGCGGCGAATTCTGCGCGGTCACCGGGCCGTCCGGCTCCGGCAAATCCACGCTGCTGCACAATCTTTCGTCGCTCGAGCAGCCCACAAGCGGCCGCGTGATCTATAACGGCAAGGATCTGTCAAAGTACAACGACAACCAGCTTTCGATTCTGCGCCGGCGGCGGTTCGGCTTTGTGTTTCAGGCGTATAACCTGGTGCAGGAACTGACCGGGCTGGAAAACATACTTTTGCCCGTGATGCTCGACCGCAAAGCACCGGACGAAGCGTATCTGAATAAACTGATCGACGTGCTCGGCATCCGCGACCGGCTGGGTCATCTGCCGTCGGCGATGAGCGGCGGCCAGCAGCAGCGCGTGGCGATCGCCCGCGCCCTTGCCAACAAACCGGCGATCCTCTTTGCCGACGAGCCGACCGGCAACCTCGACGGTAAAAGCGGCAAGGAAGTGCTGTCGCTGCTCAAATACGTCAGCCGTGAGCTGGGCGTCACGCTGATCCTTGTAACGCATGACCTGCACGTGGCGCAGCAGGCGCAGCGCGTGCTGACGCTCGAGGACGGCAAAATCGTCCGCGACAGCGCCCGGACGGAGGCGAAAGAGCCATGAAGCGGATGAAAATGAGCGCCCTCGCCCGCGGGAACCTCAAAGGAAAGCGCAGACAATACCTCACGCTCTTTTTCGGCGTGTTCTTTGCCATGCTGTTTTCGATGAGCACGCTGTTTTTCGTCTCGAGCTTCCGCGCGTCGGTACAGGCGAAAAACGAGTGGCTTTACGGCAAGGAAAAGATGATTCTGACCAACGCAACACACGAGGACTGGTCCGGGCTGGATCAGTTCTTTACGGAGCCGACTTACGGGTTCGCTCATGTGCTCGGTCTGTGTGATACAGACATGATGGATGAATTTAACGAGCCGATGTCGTACGCGATTGGCTGGCTGGATGAGACTGCAAAGGAGCTTTCCGGCGCGGAGCTGAAAGAGGGATCCTACCCTGCACAGGCGGATGAGATCGCTATTGAGGAAACCGCTTTGAAGCAGCTGCACCTGGAAGACGTCAAAATCGGCGACGAGATCGAGCTCCGGCTGCGCGTACAAAGCGGCAGCGGCTATTTGCAGGATGCGGTGACACAGCGTTTTACCCTGACCGGGATTCTGCTTGACAAGGCGTGGTATGTGGCACGCCATTTTGAAAACGCAAAGTATGCCATACCCGCGCTGCATGTGGCGCCGAACACGCCGGTCGCGCCGGGCGGCAAAGAGAACCTATGTGCCTATCTGCACTTTCAAAAACAGCTCTTTGACGATCACGTGGCGTTCTTTTCCTTCATCGGAGGCGGTGAAAACCTGATTCCGGTTTACCACATGACCGGCAACGATTTTGATGCGTCGAACGGTCTTTTACCGCTTTATATCGTTTTGACGATCTTTGCCGTGTCGCTGCTGCTGGTGTCCTGCGTCGGGATCGTCAACGCCTTCCGTTCCCGGCTCGACGACCGCAAAACCCAGATCGGTCTGCTGCGCGCCGTCGGCACCACAAGGCGGCAGGTCGTGAAGCTGTACAGCCGCGAAACGCTGCTGCTCTGCCTGCTCGCTACGCCGCCGGCCTTCCTCGGCGCGTTCTTCGGCGTACGCGCGTTAATAGGCGTGATCGCAGACGGACTCATCTTCACCCCGCAGTGGTGGGTGCTGATTGGGTCGGCGGCGGTCAGCGTGCTTGTCGTACTGCTCGCGTCGCTGGTTCCGCTCAGGAGGGCGTCGCGCATTTCGCCGATGCAGGCGATCCGCAACACCGAGATGACACGAACGATGGCAAACAAAAAAATCCGCTCACAGACTGCGTTCGACGTGCCGTCGCTGCTTGCAAAGCGCAGCCGTCAGCTGTTCAAAAAGCGGCAGGCTTTGACGTCGATCATGCTGACGGTCAGCGTTCTGGTTGCGGCGTTTGGTTTTACGATGGTAGGGATGTTCGCCACGCAGCAGCCGTGGAAGGACGGCGACTATCAGTTGTATTGCACCTCGTCCGCCTACGGCGATCTTGTTTGGGAGCGTGGGCAGAAGCACGGCTGGACGGCCAGTGAGCTTGCTGAGATACAGCATATTTCCGGCATCACCTCCGCTTCGGGCTGGGGCAGTTTTCCGGCGCTGATTGAAACAGATGCGCTGACCGAATATGATAAAATGCTCCAGCTGAACCTCTCATTGAACCTGGAAGAGATTGAAGATCTTCGCCTCACGCCCGATATGCTGACCCATTTTGTACCTTCGGCGTCCGTGGAGCGGCTGAAGGAACAGGGAAAGTACCGGGACGAGCTGCTGCCGGTGACAGTGGTTTATACATCGGACACATCCGTGTATCAAAACCTGCCTGCTGTGCGCGAGGGCAAGGTCGATCTTGACGCGCTCGATGCCGGAAAGGAAATGCTGCTCTATGCGCCGTCGAAACTGGAACTGCGGTCGCGCACCTGTGTGAAAAAGAATGCTCCCGAGTATGGCGCGGTGGATTATCTGATCCAAAATGCCGACCGAACTTATATTGAATCAAAGGATTTCAAAACAGAGACACTCGCTGCAGCGGACGGTCATTTCCATGCCGGTGATACGCTGCCGCTGTCGGTGCTGTACAGCGATTGGGTGCTTTCTTGCGGAACGGATGAAGCATACCGCGCGAACGCCGGTGCCCGCAGCTATTCGCGCAAAGACAAACCGGTAGCCATCGGCGTGTTGCTGCAGGAACCGATCATGCTCAATGTGATGTTTTGCACAGACACGGAGCTGATCCTTTATACCACAGTCAAAGGGCTGGCGGGTTTTGCAGACCGGTTGCAATACAGCAGTGTCAAACTGTTTGCAGACCAAAACCTTGACGAAGCGGCGGACGAACGGATTACGCAGCAGCTCGATCGCTTTGCCGATGGGCAAAGCGACACGGCCATCTTTTCACGCTATCAGTTCAACCAAACCATCAAGCAGGACACCCGCATGTCGATGTTCGCCGTGCTGTCGATCTGCCTTGTGTTCTTCACGATGGCGGGCAGCCTGATCAACAATGAATTCACGTCGCGCATCCGCAGCGGCAAACGGCAGATCGGTACCCTGCGGGCGGTCGGCGCGTCGCAGCAAACGCTGGTTGCCTCCTATCGCAAAGAGCTGCTCTGGCTTTTCGCGGTCAGCTTCGGCACGGGCACAGTGCTGTACATCGCGTTCAATCCAATCTTTTACCGACTGATGGAAGGTCAATGGAAAGGTTTTCTGCTGACGCCGTGGGCGCTGCTGGCGGTGGCGGGCTGCGCAGTGCTGGCGCTCGTCTGCGCGCTGAATCTGCGCGTGCAGCTGCGGCGGCTGACGCGGGATTCCATTGTAGACAACATTCGGGAGATGGGCTGATATGAAACGGATCATGATTCTTTTTGCAGCGCTTTTGCTGCTTTGCGGGACCGCGTTGTTCGCTCTGGCGGAGGAAGCCCTGCCGCCCGCGACCACGGTCGACGCGTCCACGCCAAGACTGATGGTGACGGGGTACCTCCTTGCAGAACCGTATCTCGAACCGGGCAGCAGCACTGCGCTGACAATTACCTTCAAAAACACGAGCAACACCAAAAGCCTGCGCAACATGAAGTTTACGCTGACCGACCCGTCCGGCGAACTCATGCCCGACGGCATGGGCACGCTGTATGTGCCGTTCCTTGCTGCGGGGTCAACCTACAACTGGAACACCGCGCTGTCCGCTGTCTATGCGGCAACGGAGGGCCGCCACGCGCTGGAGGTCAGCACGGAATACGAGGACGCGCAGTTCGGTTCCTACAGCACGCAGGACACGATTTACGTCCACGTACGCCAGCCGGCGAAGCTCAGCTATGACAACGCCGTGCTGCCGGGCGTGGCCGTGCAGGGCGACACGCTGACGCTTTCCATCAACGTGATGAACACCGGCAAAGCGCCGCTTTCCAATGTGGCGGTGCGCTGCAAGATCGTCGGCCTTGCCGCCGGCGGGAGCACCTTCCTCGGCGACCTTCTGCCCGGTCAAAGCGCCGTTGCCGCACCGAACCTGCGCGTGAGTGACACAAAGCTTGGAGAAGTGAAAGGCAAGATCATTTTTACCTATGAAGACAGTGACGGCAAGACCTACAAAAAAGCCGAAGCGGTCTCCACCGTAATCGAAGCCCCTGCGCCGCAGGAGCAGACGCAGCCGGCGGAAAAGAAAAAGACCGACCTCCTGCCCTGGTGGGCTTGGCTGACGGTTGGTGTTATAGGCGGCGGAGGCGTCGGCTGCGCCGTCCCGCTGGCGGTGTTCAGCGCAAAGAGACGGAAAGAGGATGAGAAGAGGCTGTGAGGGCTTGAATTAAAAAATAATGGAGCAACCGATGGCGTGGAGGAATCCTGCCATCGGTTGCGTTGTAACTTGTTATTATTCTTTCACGAAAGTTTATGCAAGGACATACTCCCGCAACACCAATTCTTCGGCGCAGTGACGGTAGTTATTCATCAGTCCCACCCATCGCATCTGATCGGCTGCTTTGAGCGCTTCTGTTACACCGTCGATCTCTGCCATCCGGGCAACAATGGCGTCAACCATGGATTGTGTATGGTGATCCACTTCATAGAGATGCTGCCAAAGCTCACCCCGTGCCTGCAATTGAATGTAAAATGCCTTTTGATGCTCCTTCAAATATGACTTGCGCATCAAGCCGTATTTGCCGAGGGGCGGGTAGTCGTTTTCTGACGTCGCCAAATCTGGCAAATAGACGTCACCGCGCAGGGTGTAGTGGAGTCCGTTTTTCTCATCATAAATGTGTCTTTTCATAAAAAAATCCTCCTTGAATCTGGTAGCTCGATTGTACCAAACGCAAGGAGGTTTGTCGAATGTGTAAAAATGTTCTTCTCTTGACAAGAGTAGATGTGCATTAAAGATGAATATGTACCAATCGCCAGATAGAAATGCTTTTTGGCTAAGTCCGTTATGAATACTCGCACCAAGAAAACGAGTGTTCAAAAGAGCATTCGTTTTCTTTTTTTCAGGCATGACGGATGAAACGGGACGGGACTGGAAGAAGCCGCGGCTGCGCCTGCCGTTTGCAGGATTCTGCGTTTGCTCTGCAAACACTTGTTTTTCCAAAAATGCCGCGGGCGGGTTTTCCGCTTTGGGATTGCAAAAACGTGCTTGTTCAGGTATAATACAAGGGAACGGAACCTTTGACGGATGAGACCGGCAGGTCGGAAAACGGGAGGAGATGCTTGTAATGTCCGCTGTAAAAACGGTTCTCAAAGCCGGCGTCGGCGCTGCGGCCGCGGTGATGGGCGCAGGGGCGCTGGTGTATGAATGCGCGCTGAACACAAAGGTGAACGGCTTCTTTGTCAATTTGCTTGATGACCGCGAAGACGTGACGCAGGAGCCGCAGTCCGGGGACGGCGCCTGTCCGCGGGAACCCGACTGGTTCGACCGGCATAAGGGAGACGATCAGGTAATCGCCACAGAAACCACCGGTCGGATCCACGCGTACATCATCCCGGCGGAGACCCCCTCTCACAAATGGGCGATTCTCTGCCACGGCTACAACTCCGGGCCGGCGTCCGTCGGCGTGTTTGCGGAGCATTACCGTCCGCTGGGCTACAACTGCATCTGCCCCTCGCTGCGCGGCTGGGGCAACGACGAAAAGCGGTACTGCACGATGGGCTTCCACGACAAGGATATCCTTTTGGCATGGATCGACTACGTTGTGAAGAAGGATCCGGACGCTGAGATCCTTCTGCACGGGTATTCCATGGGCGCCGTGACCGTGATGCTTGCCACCGGCGAAAAGCTGCCGCCGCAGGTGAAGGCGGCTGTTTGCGACTGCGGCTTCACAAGCTGCTGGGAGCAGTATGCGAACGTGATAAAGCTTTATGCAAAGCTTCCGGCGTTTCCGCTGCTGTACGCCGTGAACGCGACGTCCATCCTGCGCGGAAATTTCGACATCCGCAAAAACGTGCCGATCGACGCCGTAAGACGAAGCGAAACTCCCACAGTGTTTCTGCACGGCACGGCCGACAACTTTGTACCGTTTGCCATGATGGATCGGCTGTATGACGCCTGTGCCGCGCCGAAGGCGAAGCAGGCCATTGCAGGCGCGGATCACGCGCAGTCGGTATATGTCGATCCGAAGCTCTACTGGAAAACGGTAGACAGCTTTTTGAAGGATAGAATCGCATAGGGGGCTCTTTATTTTGGGTTTCGCTTTCCCTCTTGACAAACGGCGTCGGTTTTAGGATAATAAAAGCAGCGACGAAAGGCAGGGAACAACCATGAAGATCGTGATAATTGACGGACAGAGCGGACGGCTCGGCAGCCTGCTGGTGGAAGCGATCCGCAAGGAGGCGCCGACTGTGGAGCCGGTGGCGGTCGGCACCAACGCCATTGCCACCTCCGCCATGCTGAAAGCGGGCGCGGCACAGGGCGCCACCGGGGAAAACCCGGTGCTCGTGGCCTGCCGCGACGCCGACGTGATTCTGGGTTCCATCGGCATCCTTTCCGCCGATTCGCTGCTGGGCGAGATCACGCCGAAGATGGCGGTCGCCGTCGGCCAAAGCCCGGCGGTCAAGCTGCTGCTGCCGCTGAACCGCTGCAACAACCGGGTCGTCGGCGTCAGGAGCGCCACCATGAGCGAACTGGTGAAGGAAGCGGTGGAACAGCTCAAAACGCTGCTGTAACACTTTTTGAAAAACGGGAGAGTGATCGATATGCAATCGAAACAGGATAACCGTCTGCTGCGGCTGACGGTCGCGGCGCTGATGCTGGCGTTCTGCATGGTGCTGCCGTTTTTGACCGGCCAGGTGCAGCAGATTGCGAACAAGGTGTCGCT
>JAEEGI010005774.1_pt1 | contig 28332 bp, 25 predicted proteins | sample 8958751 | NCBI WGS metagenome assembly JAEEGI01 (sample SAMN16246545, study PRJNA631951) | gut metagenome | biome: gut microbiome; feature: rumen; material: KS-attached | host: Bos | place: Iran: Karaj | collected 2018-10 | reverse complement strand
CGTCCTGATGCTGGGCATCACGATGATCGCCGCGCCCGGCGTGCCGGGTGGCGCGATTATGGCAGCACTCGGCCTGCTGGCTTCGATGCTCGGCTTCGACGCCGGCATGCAGGGGCTGATGATTGCCCTCTACATTGCGATGGACAGCTTCGGAACGGCCGGCAATGTTACGGGAGACGGTGCAATCTCGCTGATTATTAATAAGATAAAACAAAAGGAGAAACCAGGTGCAAAACTTGAAGACAGCCCTGTGTCAGCATGATATCGTGTGGGAGGATGCCCACGCCACGATCGGCCGCATCGAGCAGCCGGTCCGGCGCTATCTGGCGAAATACCGCCCCGACCTGCTGATCTTTCCGGAAACCTTTGCGGTCGGATTCACGATGAATCCCGCCGTGGCGGAACCCGTGGACGGTTTTTCCACCACGTGGCTGCGTAAGCTGGCGAAGGAATGCGGGGTCGCCGTCATCGCATCGGTTCCGACGCTTGTGACCGATGCACAAGGGGAGCACCGTTACAATCGCTGCTGGTTCTTTACTCCCGACGGGAGCGGGACTTATTATGACAAACGGCATCTGTTCACGCCTTCGGGTGAAAGTCCGGCTTACGAGCAGGGCCGCCGCCGCTGCACCGTGTCCTACCTGGGCTGGCGGATCGAACTGAACGTCTGCTACGACCTGCGGTTCCCGGTCTGGAGCCGCAACGTGGGCAACGGCTACGACCTGCTGGTGAACATCGCCAACTGGCCTGCCTCCCGGATCGAGGCGGCCGATATGCTCCTGCGGGCCCGGGCGACCGAAAACGCCTGCTATGCCGCCTTCTGCAACCGGATCGGCCGCGACGGCCTGTGCGACTATAATGGCAAGTCGATGCTCATCGACTACATCGGTCACGACATCGCCCGCCGCCGCCGGGTTGGAGGCGTCCGCTTCTATGAGGCGGAACTTCGCATGGACCGGCTGCAGCACTACCGCGAGCGCTTCCCCGTGAGCGCCGACGCCGACAATTTTGAAATCATCATTGAAAACGCATAATGAAAAGAAATGTCCTGCATATCGCAGCCATCGTCATCGCGCTTTTCGGCGTGGGCTTCGGCATCGGCTGCCTGATCTCCCTTCTCTCTTCGAAGGGATCGCTCGCTGACGGCGAGTACCGTGTGACGGTCTGTTCGACGACCGATGTCCACGGCGCCTATTTCGATTCGGCCTACGTGGACAACCTGGCCGCCAAGACCTCGCTGGCCAACGTGTCGTCCTATCTCAAGGAAATCCGTGGAGAAGGTGTCCAGCCCGTCCTGATCGACGTGGGGGACAACCTCCAGGGTGATAATGCCGCGTACTATTTCAACTATGTCGCGACCGACGTGCCGCATGTCTATCCCCGCATCGCAGCCTATCTGGGTTACGACGCCATCGTCGTAGGCAACCACGACATCGAGACGGGCCACGACGTGTACGACCGCGTCGCCAGCGAACTGACGATGCCTTACCTGGCGGCCAATGCGGCCTTCGACCGCGACGAGAACGGCCGTGCCGACATGGACGAGAATCCGGACGGCAAGACGGTGAGCGACTCGTACTTCGTCCCTTATTGCGTGGTGGACCGCGGCGGCGTGAAGGTCGCCATCGTCGGTATGACCAACGGCAACATCAAGAGCTGGCTTGCCGACGACATCTGGCGCGGCATGGATTTCCAGATCATCTCCGAGATGGTCCAGCCGGTCATCGACAGGATGATTGAAAAGGAGAAACCGCAACTGGTGGTGCTGGCCGTCCATTCCGGCACGGGCGCCGAACAGCCCAACCGGGAGAACGAAGCGCAATATCTGGCCGCTACGCTCAGGGGCGTGGACATCGTGCTCAACGGACACGACCACCGTCCGGTGGCCCGCGAGGTGGAGAATGTGAATGGCGGCAGCGTGGTGCTGATCGACGCCGGTACGAAGGCGGTTGTCGTAGGGCAGGCCGACTTCACCCTGACGGTCAAAAACGGCAAGGTCGTTTCCAAGTCGGTCGATTACAAACTGGTCCCGATGGAAAAATATCCGGTCGATCCCGACTATGTGGCTGCTTTCAAGGAGGATTTCAATGCGGTCAAAGCCTTCGCCCAGCGTCCCATCGGACAACTGTCGGAGAATATTTTCCTGGCCGATGCGCTCGACGGTCCTTCCACCTACATCAACCTGGTCCAGACCGTCCAGCTGGCGTCTTCCGGTGCCGACATCTCGTTCGCGGCCCCGCTCACCAGCAGCGGCGTCGTACCCAAGGGCGTAATCGAGTTCCAGGACCTGGTGTCGATCTACAAATTTGAAAACCAGCTCTATGTGGTCGAGATGACCGGCAAGCAGATTAAGGATTACCTGGAGTATTCCTACAAGAACTGGGTGAACAAGAGCGGTCCGTCCTACAACTGGGATTCCGCCGACGGCATCCGCTACGAAGTGAGCCGGAAAGCACCTGACGGGGAGCGCGTGAAGATCCTCTCGATGAACGACGGCACGCCTTTCGACCTCGACAAGACCTATAAGGTTGCCATGACGTCCTACCGCGCCAGCGGCGGCGGCGACCTGGTCCGGGAAGGCGCAGGGATCGATCCCGCCTCGCTGGTCGTCGTCAGGAAGATGAAGGACATCCGTTCGCTGATCGGCGACTATATCGCCGCGCAGAAGGAAATCGAACCTACCGTGGCAACCAATTGGAAATTTGTAAAATAATTCCTATCTTTGGCCGATTGTTTTCGTATGGGACAGGATCTGGCACTCCGGCTCAAGACCAAGGTCGAGGAACTCGTAGCAAGATACGAAACCCTCGCCCGGGAAAATGCTGACTTGAAGGCCCGTCTTGCCCGCTGCGAAACCGATATCACGAAAAAGGATTTAAAAATAAAGGAATTAGAAAAACAGATAGAAAACTTGCGATTGAAAGAAGCATTTCTGGGGACCTCGGGAGACCGGGCGCAGGCGCGAAGGAAAGTGGCGAAGCTGATCAAGGAGATCGATGCGTGCGTGAGTCTGCTCGACGAATGAAAACGACAGGAAGATGAAACAGCGGATTACATTGAAGATCGCCGGGAAGGAGACACAGCATCTGGTAGATGCCGAGCGGGAGGAACTGATCCGTCGGGCCGCCGACCGGATCAACAAGGAAATCGATTCGATCCGCTTTGATTTCCGGGATCAGGGACTGAGCGAGGTGTTGAGCATGATCCTGCTGTCGGAAGAGACCAAACTCCTGGAACTGGAAGCCAGAACCAACAATGAGACCAACACCGTGCTCCGCCGTCTGGAAGAACTGGACGCGAGCCTAGGAGAATATCTTAGCCGTTAGTTTTGCTCTTTGCCAAAATCAACACTAAAAAACAAACCGAGCCTACTCGGTCGTCAAAGACAGGCCTGGGTGACCCTTCGGGGGATTCTATATTTCATAGGACGTTGGAAGTCTGCGATAAAACCGGAGCTCAAATCTTATTCTTTAAGATTTTCGATAGACCAGGGCTAACGGCTTTTTTCTTTCAATTGTAAGTTATTGCGTGACACTTTACACTCAATATATTTACAATTATGTCTACCACATTACTTGTTATCTTAACAGCACTTATCTCTGCAGGACTCGGCGTTTTGGGCTGCATCCTGGTCAGAAATTTCATACTGAAGGGCAAGAAAGAGGAGATTCTCAAAAACGCTGAAGCTGAAGGCGAAGCCATCAAGAAGGAGAAGATCTTCCAAGCCAAGGAAAAGTTCCTTCAGCTCAAGGGCGAACACGAAGCCTACATCAACGAGCGCAACGCGCAGGCCCTCCAACTGGAAAACAAACTCAAACAGCGCGAACTCAGCCTGAACCAGCAGAACTCCGAGCTGGGCCGCAAGCAGAAGGAGGTCGACTCCATCCGCGAGAACCTCAAGAACCAGATGGAGATCGTCACCCGCAAACAGGAAGAATACGAGAAACTGCGCGGCAAGGTCATTGAAAAGCTCGAGGAAGTCGCCGGTATGACGGCGGCCGATGCGAAGAACCAGCTGGTCGAGAATATGAAGGCGGAAGCCCGCACCCAGGCCATGTCGTATGTCAACGAGGTGATGGACGAAGCGCGCCTGAATGCCGCCAAGGAAGCCAAGCGCATCGTGATCAACACCATCCAGCGCACTGCCCCCGAAACGGCCATCGAGAACGCCGTCACGGTCTTCAACATCGACAACGACGAGATCAAAGGCCGTATCATCGGCCGTGAGGGCCGCAATATCCGTGCACTGGAGGCCGCGACCGGCGTGGAAATCGTCGTCGACGATACGCCCGAGGCCATCCTGCTCTCTTCGTTCGATCCCGTGCGCCGCGAGGTGGCGCGTCTGGCCCTGCACCAGTTGGTGGCCGACGGCCGCATCCATCCCGCCCGCATCGAAGAGGTGGTCGAGAAGGTGAGCAAGCAGCTCGAAGACGAGATCATGGAAACGGGCAAGCGCACCTGCATCGACCTGGGCATCCACGGTCTGCACGTGGAACTCATCCGGCTGATCGGCCGCATGAAGTACCGCAGCTCCTACGGCCAGAACCTGCTGCAGCACTCGCGCGAAGTGGCGAACATCTGCGCCACGATGGCGTCTGAACTGGGCCTGAATACCAAGGCTGCCAAGCGCGCCGGTCTGCTCCACGATATCGGCAAGGTGTGCGAGGAAGATCCTGAACTGCCGCACGCCCTGCTCGGTATGAAGGTCGCGGAGAAATACAAGGAGAAACCCGACATCTGCAACGCCATCGGCGCCCACCACGAGGAAATCGAGATGAACACCCTCATCGCGCCGCTCGTGCTGGTGGCCGACGCCATCTCCGGTGCCCGCCCGGGTGCCCGTCGCGAGGTCATCGAGTCGTACATCAAACGCCTCAAGGATATGGAAGGCATCGCCCTGTCGCATCCCGGCGTGACCAAGACCTACGCCATCCAGGCCGGCCGCGAGCTCCGCGTCATCGTCGGCGCCGAGAGCGTCACCGACCAGCAGTGCGAGGAACTCTCGACCGAGATCGCCAAGAAGATCCAGGACGAGATGACCTACCCCGGACAGATCAAGATCACCGTGATCCGCGAGACCCGCGCGGTCGCCTTTGCGAAGTAGCCTTATGGAAAAGAAGATCGACATCGAAATCAAGCCCGAAGTGGCGCAGGGACGCTATGCAAACCTGGCCATCATCACGCACTCGTCGAGCGAGTTCATCCTCGATTTCGCCCAGAACATGCCGGGTATGCCCAAGATGCAGGTGGGAAGCCGCATCATCATGACGCCCGAGCATGCCAAACGCCTGCTCGGCGCCCTGAACGAAAACATCCGCAAATATGAAAGCCAGTTCGGCGAGATCCGTCTCCCGATGAATCCGATGATGATGCCTCCGCTCAAACCCGATGCAGAGGCTTGATAGTGACAGAAACTAAAACCCATACCTGATATGAGCAATTACCCGCACTACCTGGAGCGTCTCCAGGCTGCTACGCGTAAGTTCTGGGACAAGCCTGCCCTGAACAACATCGGCGGCGAGACCTTCAACTATGCCCAGATGGCAACCCAGATCGAGAAATTCCATCTCGTATTCGAAAAACTCGGCTTCAAGAAAGGCGACAAGATCGCCATCTGCGCCCAGAACGGCGCCCGCTGGGGCATGGCCTACCTGGCCGTCAATACCTACGAGACGGTGATCGTCCCGATCCTGGCCGATTTCACCCCCGACAGCGTCAATCACCTGGTCAACCACTCCGAGAGCCTTGCCCTGTTTACCAACGCGGCCAAATGGAAGAAACTCGACCTGGCCAAGATGCCGCTGCTCAAGCTGGTTATCGACGTGGACACGTGGAAGACCCTCTGGACAGCGGACGAAAGCATCCAGGCCATCTACGACCAGATGGACGAACTTTTCGCTGCGAAGCACCCTGGCGGCTACGGTCCCGACGACGTAGTATTTCCGACGGACAACTGGGACGATCTTTCGACCATCAACTATACCTCCGGCTCGACCGGCGATCCGAAGGGCGTGATGCTGACCTATCGCAATTTCTCGGCGAACGTGGACTACAGCCAGCGCAACGTGCCGGCCGGCGACAAGATGGTCTCGATGCTACCGATGGCCCATATGTATGGTCTGGTCATCGAGTTCATCTATCCCCTCTGCAACGGTACCTCGATCTACTGGCTGGGCAAGACCCCTACGCCGGCTGCCCTGATGAAGGCATTCGCCGATGTGAAGCCCTACCTGCTGATCACGGTCCCGCTCGTGATGGAGAAGATCTACAAATCGAAGGTCAAGCCGACGCTCGAAAAGCCCCTCATCAAGTTCCTGCTCAAGGTGCCTGGCATCAACAACCTCATCTACAAGAAGGTGAAGAACGGCCTGGTAGAGGCGTTCGGCGGCAATGTCCAGGAATTCATCATGGGCGGTGCGGCGCTCAACCCCGAGGTCGAGCGGCTCTTCAAGCGCATCAAGTTCCCGTATCTGGTGGGCTATGGCATGACGGAAGCCTGCCCGCTGCTGGCCTATGAGCACTGGACCAAGTACGTGGCCGGCTCCTGCGGCAAGTGCGTCGACGTGGCGGAAGTCCGCATCGATTCGGAAGACCCGCAGCACGTGGTAGGCGAGATCCAGGCCCGCGGCGAGAACATCATGATCGGCTACTACAAGAATCCCGAAGCCACAGCCAATGCCTTCACGGAAGACGGCTGGCTGAAGACGGGCGACCTGGGCATCATCGACGCCGAAGGCAACATCTTCATCCGCGGCCGCTCGAAGAACATGATCCTCGGCCCCTCCGGCCAGAACATCTATCCGGAAGAGATCGAAGCGGTCGTCAACAACCAGGACTATGTGATCGAGAGCGTCGTCGTGGACCGCGGCGGCAAACTGGTCGCGCTGGTCTTCACCGACGAGCAGGCCATCGCCAAAGCCCTCCTCGATGTGGAAGCCCGTTCCAACATCCCTGAGAACATCCGCGTCGGCGCCAACCGCCAGCTCCCGTCCTACAGCCAGATCGCGAAGGTCGAACTCCAGGCCCAGCCCTTCGAGAAGACCCCGAAGATGTCGATCAAGCGGTTCCTGTACAAATAATACCAGACGGCGCACCGCGCCGCTGGGCAGAGCGTTTTCCGCTGTTGGACCCAACATTTTCCGCTGCAACGGACGCAGCTGACTATCAGCTATTTGCGAAAAGTGATCCCCCTCAAAACGAGGGGGATCACTTCTTATAACCCGCTATGAATCAGCTGCGTCCGTTGCAGCGGAAAATCAGGCAAGCCGGTGCCGGAACCCGGAAGACTCATTTTTGAGTTTTAGCATCATCTATTTCTATTGTAAAAAGGAGCTTAACCGTGGAAATCATATCAAGCGCCCAGTATAGCAGGGAACGGAATTCAGACATTGTATAACAGAATTGAATCACATCAAATATTACCTTGTGTTCATCCTTATTGACATATATGCGAATAAATGACGGATCATTCATCAAAGTATGAGCAGCGACCATAGCAGGAAATATATCCTCCTCTTTCAAGTCGAACCAACTTTTGATTGATGCCCATTGTCTTTTTTCGTCCCATGAGACACAGAAATTGTATCGTTTAAACCGTAAAACAACAGAATCGTCAGACTGTTCAACAATAACAAGCCCTTCTTTTTTGATAAACTGCATAATGCTGGATGACCTCATTGGGGATACACATTTTTTTAATAAACAACTAAACATATTGCTATGGTATTGTATCTATTGCTCGGCCTGAATAGTGGATTATGGTCTATTTCTGAGAAATAATCAGTTTAGACGATTCGTTGTCAATTGTGATGCGGCCAAGGCGTTCCAGGGCGGATTGGCCGAGAAGAAGTGGAGCTTGTTGATTCTTGACGACAGCGGCCTCGATGTTCTTGAGAAAGACGTCGCCCACTTTTACCTCCCTGAGACAGATGATAGCCCCGTCACAGATAGTTCCGTCGGCCGTGAGGTATTTCCGCGAGCCGCGAAAGTCCCTTTCTTTGAGATAATTGTTCTTCAGCATGAAGTCTGCTTCAACCGAAGAAATGGAAACATCGCTGGCACCCGTGTCAAAGATGAATTTCAAGGGCAGGCCGTTGATGGTGCAGGGTACCTCGTAGGTGCCGCCTGGCTTGCGACGCATGGGAATCTCACTGACAAGCGATTCGCCGCGTTCCGGCTGGACAGTCGAGGAATCGTCAGCAGGGATGGTGATATCCAATTGCGGATGATCCACGATAATCTTATATTTATCAACTAGTTCCTTATATTCTGGAAGGTTTCGGACCGGATCCATGTCATCGTCATGTTCCATGTGGGCAAAGCGTCGAAACCCTTTCTGGAAAGCGGTATCTAGCGCCGCCAACGATTCGTCTAGTTTCCCCATGCGCGCGTACAGACAAGCCTTATCATACCAATTACCTGATTCGTTCGGCGTCGCAGCGATGATTCGGTCGATCCATTCAAGCGCTTCTGCTTCGCGCCCCAGGCCCCACAGCGCGTAGTGGCGACAGCTGCCATCTTCCGGAATCGTGTCAAGTTCCAGCACTTTCTCGTAGTCAGCCCGCGCCTCGTCTGGATGAACGGGCAATAGCAGATCTGCGCGACTTTGGAAAAGATACGCGTAATTAGGGTCGATCTTTATTCCCTCGTCGTAACATAAGATGGCCTGATGGGCATCGCCCGATAGTTCGTAGCTCCAGCCGATGGCGTAGTAGTAATAGCCATGCGCGGGATCTTTTTCAAGACAGACCTTATAGTCGCGGATGGCCTCGTCGTAGAAGCCGCCCGAGCGGAGGGCATCTCCCCGGGCGCACAGGTAAAACAGCTCGTTTGTTTGTTCATAAGCTTGCGTGAGATCATCGGCCGCTCTGCGAAATTCTCCAAGTTCCCGGTAGCAGTTGGAACGATAATACAACAGGTCCTCATCGTCGTCAAAAGCTTTCAGCAGTTGGTCGTATAATGCAATGGCGCTTCGGTAATCCCCATGATCTTCGTACAAGCTGGTCAACAGCACTTGCCAGCGCGTAGGATCATCCGCATAATTCATCCGTGATTTAACCTTCGCCACAGCGAATGAATAGTACTTTCCGCAATAGTTTGTGACCGCTCCTACGGAGGCATCATCATCCAATTCGAAATACTTCAAGGCAGCCTCTATGCTCGCTTCACGCTCGCCCATCTTATCTAGGACCTGCATCTTGAACTTATAGACGTCAGCGTATTCTTCATCGATCTTCTGCGCCTTTTCAAGCCATTCCAGTGCAGACGCATATTGCTCCTCATCCATCCTGTTGCGCGCCATGCCAATCATGGCAGCCCTGTTTTCAGGGTCTTCTTCCAACATTTCCAGGAAGACTTTATCGGCTGCGCTTCGATCTTCCATCTTGTAATAGCTCTGCGCCAGCAGGAAACGGACATCCTGCACGTGGTCCGGATCATCTTTACGAGCGAATTTCACGGCTCGGGTAAATGCTTTGGCTGCATCAGGGTAAAGGTCATCAGTCTGAAACAGTAAACCTTTCAAAGCGCACAGACGCGACCGCTCTACCTCCGGTTCCCCGCGGTAATACTTCAACGCCCGGTCCACATCCGCCCGTGCCTTGGCATACTCGCCCGTCTCAGTATAAATCAAGGCACGCAAGTAGAATGCATCGACATTTTTCGGCGTTGCCTTCAACTGCTTCTCGACCAGGTTCATCGCCTCGTCGTAATCGTCATTCTGATAGGCCTCCTCCGCCTTCCGGTAATCGTAGTCCGAAACGTATTTCGGCTGGCAGGATGAAAGGGTTAAAGCTGCCAGGAGGGCGGAGGTAATAAACAAGTTTAAACGGTTCATCTATGGAATAAAAGAAAATGACTAAATAACCTTTACTGTTCCATTACTCAAATCTGTCTGAAGCCCTTCCAGAATAAGCCTCAGAATATCTGTCTTCTCCTCAGGATTGCTGATAGAAACGACTTTCCGATAATACATCAAAGGGGAATTGATAATACAAAACATACACATTTGAAATACCTTTCTATTGATCTCGTTTAAGAAGAAATGATAAGGAAGCATTGACTCTCCCTCTTCCCATACTTCATAATCATGCCCCAAACGATACTTTTCCCAGATGAAATAAAGGGCATACTTAAATTGCTCTATGCCATCGATTTCACCTCTCAATTCAGAATACTTACCGGTTCTTTCGGCACAGTCTTCAATCCATTTGATAATGCTTTTGAAATCTTCGATTAAGGAAAGGCAGTTTTCCCGCGTACAGATTGATTTATCCATAGTTGTTCATTTTATTAAAACAATTCATAATTCACATTCGTATGTCACAAGACTCCTGTCAAGGGGGATACGTTTGCAACGGAGCTTGTCGTAGTGTTCGTTTTTAACTACATCACGGGAAATGTAGTCGTAGCCCGTTGAAATGTAGTATTCTCGGGCCAGATGATCATCGAAGCGTGAAACAAAGGCCGCCTTGATCCGGGAGCATTTTTCATTGATGGAGTTATCGGAGGAATCAAGAAGGCGGTCTATGCTTTTCTCCACGCCGTCCATATCCACCCGATTAGTAATAGAGCGATAGATATTCAACAACTCTCTCCTATGATTGATCAGATGCTTGAACACAAGTCCGTCCGGATGACGGAGAAATAGCAGGTACACGGCCTTTTGTAGCGGCTCCATCTCTATCTCCATGTTGTTATAGTCGGGTAGAAGAATCCGGAAATCTCGGGTAACTATCAGACGACTCAAAGGGGTTTCCTTCTTGAAGAGAGAGCGAATAACCACCTCTTCAATGCCCATAATCCGCAGCTTGTCGACTCTCTCTTTTATCTCATCCATGAGTTTCTCGGACTCATAAAAATCCTCATATTCTTTTTCTCTGTCAGCCTTATCCTTGGGCTCCGCAACGTAAGAAGCTGACTCCATTTCATCGATTGACGGAAATCTGCAATCATAAGTGATTTCACGATGTTCGGCTATTCTTTTTCCAAACTGTTCCAAACCCGAGAGTAGCCCCTCCCACGAATTCGTCACTGGGAAGAAAGCAGTAATAGGCTTGCCCAGCCACAAAAAAGCACCCCTCAAAGGAAATACTCCATCGAAATCCAGGTTTTTCCAGAAAGCGTCGGCCACTTCTCGGTAATCACCGATCTGTCGGTCAAATGGTATATCCGGAAGATTGTACCGTACCCGTTCCATGAATAAATCACTCGGCGTAATAATCTCTTTCATCGAAACTATTTGCAGTGATAGCCCCTCGGATACAATCTTTTCCATCTGTTTCTTCAATAGGCGGACCAGCACATTGACGGAATCCTTCTCCCCCTCAATAAATAATACCTGATCTTCTTCACCAATACCGAGCTTATTGGGGAAATCCATAAAAGTACCAATATTTGTTACTTGAAAGCTCATCCTTTTATTCTTTGTTTCAAAGATAGACATCTATAGATTTAGTCTCCGCGTTTCACAAGGCTTGTGAAAACCATTTATTCTGCCAGCCTTGGATCAATGAACTCTTCGGAGCAGAGAGCCATACAGGTAACGAAGGATTCATTGCCGAAGAGGCAGGATTGGCGGTGAAGGATTTCGCAGAATATCAAGTTCTGAAGCAGGCACTTGGCGTTCAGGTCATCAGTTTCGAGGCAATGACGGACATAAGTGTCGGCGCATAAAGCACGGACTTTGTCGTAATAGTTATTGGTGATGGGGCTGAAAGACGAAATGGAATGGGATTCCTGGACATAAGCCCGCCAGGCAATCCAGCACTCCAGGAGGTAGCGCGTGTAGCGCCTAGATTCAATTATCTCGCCCAACAGAATGGATCCGTCCCAATGGTCAAACTTAGCATATTCCAGCGCCAGAATTGCTCGCCGGTCGATATCTGGTTCTGATAGAACTACTGCCCTGAAATGTGACAGTTGCTCTTCAGATAGTGTATTAGCCACTGAATCCCGCATGTTGATCCGGATGATGGCATCTATTTCCGGAACGAACTGGCGTTTGTCGTACCAAGACCAGAAACCCTTCTCAAAGTGATCAAGCATGGCATCAGAGGCTACCTGCGGAAGAGACTGAAAGTGCTCGACATATTGTCCGTACGACAGGCTGAAAGGCGAATCTTCGCTGTCATCACCATTGAACTCAGTGTAAGCTCTTTTTAGCCGTTTGGCAGCAGAGAGGGCCTTCGCATCTGGAAAGGCAGCTGATAGCAGACTTTCCGACAGTATTGGCTGCGACTCTCTAATTATCTCAAGCGTATCCCTGCGAGAAAGAGAATCTTCCTCAACCATCCAGGTTGCACGATGGAACAACTCATACGAATGAGCGACGCGGTTTGCCAACGATACCGTGTTGAATAGCATCTGTACATTCTTGACCATTTCTTGCCCGACGATATCCTTGTTTGGGAGATAAAAGGCCTCCTCGGCAGTTGTGGCCTCCGTAAAATAGTCCTCTGTATCATAATCCGCATCAAAACTATCCTCAATGGCTGACCGGGAAGTGATCTTCTGTTCACATAGAACTATCGGAGTTCCTACTGGTAACGATTGAATGACGGCAACGCCGTTGCGCTCTTCGACGTTATCTATCACATCGAAGGATTCGACAGGTCCAGTCTTTGACTTGCAACCAGAGAAGAATAATAGGAAAATGATAATGGTTAATAAGGTTCGGTTCATGGCTTTAGCTTTTATTTTTCTGCAAATATCCCCAGAAATAACTCTATCTCAAAGCAATTTGCGGGCGCGTGTACGAAGTGCCCAGCGGGATGTATGAAGCCCCGGAATACGACTCATTTCATACAGTATTTTTCGATTTCGTACAGTTTTGTTCCAGGGGCTTGAGGAATGGTGGAAAAGAAAGTGTAACTTTGTCAGAAGAGATGGGTACACACCTTGTCATATCAAAGGGAACAGAACTGCTGCGGGTGCCGATAGAGCGACTGATTTATATCGCTGCCGACGGCAACTACTCTAATGTCGTGACACAAGATGGACGTAAGGCGCTGGTTTCTTTCCAACTGGGTCAGATTGAAGATATGATCGATACGCAGCTGGGAGAAGAAGGCAGTCGGTTTTCACGGATGGGAAGGGGTTTGATCATCAATATGGATTTTGTTTACTCTATCGATATATCGAAGCAGACGGTGGTCCTCTCCGACTGTCTTCAGTTCCGCCACGAACTGAGCGCCTCCCGAGAAGTTCTCATCAAGCTCAAGGCGTATATCGATGCAATGACGCAAAACTATGACGGATAACAAAACCAACATACAGGACGACGAGTTCCGGGTACTCGGGCACCGACAGGAAAAGCCTGTCGAACCGGAACTCACTCCCACACCACGTAAGTGGGCGGGTTTAGTGTCGCTACTGCTGATATTTATCATCGGACTGCTCATCTATTTCAACTGGCCCAAGGGTGAAGATCCGGAAATTGATCCGGGCGTGTTTGACCCGACGCCCGTAAAACTGGATCCCGAAACCGAGAAGCTGCCACTGGGCAGTATTCCCGACTCGCTCGGCACAGTGGTCGTAGAACGCATCGACACCACGATCAACGACGTACAACTCTCCCTCTATATTCCTCACAACGCCACACCTCGGCTCACCGTCGGTGCGCCTGACGCTGAAACCCGAAAGGCAATCCTGGCCTTCCAGGCAGCTGACATCCGCGCCGACAATCGCCAGATCCTTGGTGCCTTCGTGCTGAAGGGCAAGCCACTCGCTTGGGGCCTCTCCAAGAAAGGTTATTGCGCCATCATCGACGGCCAGATGACTATAGGCGTTGCCGAAAACTCGCCCCTTTTCGAGGAGGCCACTGAAAAAAAAGGATACTTCTTCCGGCAGTATGGGCTGGTTGATAATGGCAAACTCGTTGAAAACGAGCCCAAGAATAAAACAATGCGCAAGGCCCTATGTGACCGAGCCGGCCAGATATTCGTCGCCGTCAGTCAGACCGACGAGTCCATGCACGACTTCGCCCAGGCCCTCATCGACCTGGGCGTCGATCAGGCCATCTACCTGGTAGGCAGCCACTCCGCCTTCGGCTGGTGGCGCAACGGCGCCGGCCAGACCGAATACTTTAGCCCCGACCTGCACAGACAGTCATACCGTAATGAGAGTTATGTGGTGTGGGAATGATCTCCGCAAATCATAATAAACAATACTTTATTACACATATGGAAATTGCATATATTTTCAGATACGACCAATTAGAAAAAAAGGGGATTCTACTTTATCAAAAACCACAAGACAAATACGCGGTTCCATTCATTTTTGACGCTGGATGTTGCAAAGACGCAGTTGAAACTGACAAATTAGTTTATCTTGACTTTGACAGTAATGGTAAGCCCATTATCGAGCGTGCGTCTTTGTTAAATTTCAAACTTGATGTTCTTGAAAATTTGAAATCCCGTTACTTGCATGTACGTATGTGCAATGGTTATTCGACATATAGTGATTTTGCCATAAATAGGGATCGCCTAAAGTTGCGCTCATTAGATGAGTTGCTGTTTATTCTTCAAGGCGAAGAACCACCCACGCCCGAGGTTATTGCTGAAAATAGCTGTAATAACGATGTGGATGAAGAAGGCGATGGGTCTGACTATGATGATATTACGGAGCGTTTCGAGATAAGGAGAAGATTGCTTTTTGACTTCGATGAATTCGAAGAAGATGGTATAAACTATGAGTATTTAATTGATATTTCCAATATTTATTTTTGGGCCGATGAGCGTCATTTATCAGATCGGTTTTATGGGTCGCAGTTGAAGCAGCTATATAGTCTATATGAATTATTAGTCGGGCGATGGAAGCCTCAAATATCCTATGGCCAAAAAGATCAGAGAGTTTATTTATCACCTCTTTGGACAAAGATATTCTCCACACTTTCTGACGATGACTTGCTATCTTTTTTTAAAGATAATCTAGAAATTCAACCAGTTCTACCTGAGAGATTCTGCTTTCTCCATTTAGATTATTTATCCGTCCATTATGGATTTCCCTCAAAGAAAGTCTGCTATGCTTTTTTTAGGTATCTCATTTTATCAGCAAAGACAACAACCGATTACCTAGAGATTGAGAAGTCTTTTGAGCAGAATTCTGCTGACAATATTGATTATTATTTCAATGAAACGAAAAAATGGCCAACAGAATCCGATGAGAAAAGGGAAACAATAGCATTGTATTCGCTGCATAATCTTCAATTATTCGATTTACGCAAACTTCTCAAACAACAATATGACAATGTCATAATACCGGCCTTATATAAACAAGTTCAAATACTCACGAGGGTTAAAACAGATATTGACCCCACTAAAAAAAGCAAAACGGCCATTCTTGCTCTAGGTAGTTTTCTGGATGCTTTTTTTCATTGTCAAACAATACAAGCATATTCGATTTTTGAGGAACTCATTCAGAAATATGAACGGCTGGAACGAGAAGATCAAGAGTTATTATGTCCGATCATGCAGCGAAAGTGCGATGAGACTATTCTTATCTGTGCCAGAGAGAAGCATTGCTTGGCCGGGAACAAGGCCTGGGAATTAAGGATGCTCTATAAAATCACGAATCCATATATCGAGCAAAGCCTCCCTAAGATAGTAAATAGTTTAGTTGAGAATGAGTTAGCTAATGTCTTTGATCCTGAAGAACTGATTGATGCTTTTAAAGGTTCTATTATTTCAAAAGAACAACTCCTCAAAAGAATTCGTAGTCAATGCAAATACTATTCAATCAAGCAGTTAGAAAACTGTATTTATTATACAGGAGATGAAGACTTTCCTAAAGATCTTCAATTATCTATCCAAACCCGAATCATTAGAGAACGGCTCAACCGCTATCCGGCTGATTATTCTATTGAACTCGTACTAGATGAGTTCAATAGATGGGCTAAAGAGCAATACGGCATTAACAAAACGTCATTAGACACTGTCAATGCAGAATATGCGAAATTCTTACCTGAAGATAGACAGTGGTATCTATTCGAGCATAAAGTTATATCTTCACCGACAAATAAAGTAATCAGAAAGCATCTACATGAAATATATCTAAATAAAGATTACAACAGCCCCCTTTTGAGTGAAAACTGTTTTCAAAAAGCGGTTTTCTTTGACATCCTCTATGAAAGAGTTAATAATCAGACGCAATTTTCATTATTCAAGATTCTTTCGAATGAGTATTTACGCGAATTGCGAGACAAAGGAACAGATAAGATCCGTTTTTTTCTTTGGGTTTTTGATGTCGATAATGACGATTATTCGGAATCGGCCATCCACCAGTTGGGCATAGATTGGTATAGTCTAGAAGAAGAAGACTGGAATCAAATAATCTCGTTCTTTCATTTACTCCCGAATGAACAGCAAGTCAACTTATTCAAGTACCTGTTTTATCTAAAAGCCATAGGAGCAGAAACATTCACAGTGCAAGAACTATATGAAAGATTGACAAATCATGGCAAGAGTCAAATATGTATTGCATTGCAGCTAACCTCATATATTTTAAATAAAAAAGAGCGTTCGTTAGAGTCAAGTATTTCTGATAGCGAACTGGATTCTATTATTTATAGCGGCAAGGGTATTCAGGCCAAAGACAAGTTCAGTCTCTTTATTAAGTGTGATGGCCCCAATGTATTATCTTACGAAGACGCCAATGAAGATAATTATTTTACCATAGGTCGCGTATATGATCAGGAGTCCAAGGAAGGTTCATTTTTTAAGATTGTATTTTCAGATCAACATTCATATCCCTATGCAGTGAACGATCAGCGATTCGATCCTGACCCCTTTATCAGGGAGATAGTCTTAGAATGCGATAGTGAGCACATTTATCGTATACAAAAGGTATTAGAAGAAAACATTCCGCACATAAAAAAAGGGAACGATACGTATCTTATATCTTTTGATTATGAGATCCGAGTAAAAGAGTTTATGATGAAATATCATCTTGAGGACCATGCACAATTGTTTAAAAATACCTCGAGTCATTCTTTGATACCACTTCAGCATCATTACCGTGAGGAATATGGTAAGAGGACTTGTGTCATTTGCGATTATATTGGTTGTACAAGGGCAGACTCTAACCACGGTATTCCTTTTGTTCAATGTGGTCATTCTTCGTGTGTCTGTACGAATCATTTCATTGTTCCCGTATTTGATTGGGATTCGTATACAATTGTAGATCTCCTGTATATCCTTTGTGGAAGAGACAAAACGCGACAACATGCTGTTTGGAATGAGTATAAAATCTTGGCAAAAAGCATTAATCGCGTAATTGTTAGGTATTTATTAAGCCAACAGAGTGACCCTGTAATTATTGAACGACTGAACCATTTACTTGTGGACTACGATACCCCTATTTCAGATTTAGAAGAATCAGAAATAAAGGTTATTGGAAATCCGGACAATGAAGAAGAATGCGAACAGCAGGATAATGATAATGATTATGGGAACACTGTAGATTACAAAGAGGAAGAAGATTCCCCATCATATGAACGATATCGAGGATCATGGGCTCAAGATGAAGAAGGATATAGTGATGAAGATATAGATACAATATTTGACGGAGATCCATCGGCTTATTGGAATATTGATTGATCTGGTTTGCTTTTTCCACTAAAGTGTTAGAAATCAACAACGTACGTGCACTTTTATTTATGAAATAAAATGCTTATCTTTGTGCTTGAAAAAGTTCTTTGACAGACAGGCCGAATTTTTACTTTTATGTTTATTGTTTTAAAATTAAAAAATCGATTTATTAAAAATGGCGAGGTATTTTATAGCTTCGCGAATGAAGATTCTACTATTTATCGAGATTATTCTCATTCTTTTATGACAAAGTGGGTTGATTACCCTCTTTCAATGTTAGATTCTAATGGTTATTTACGAGATGGTGTCTTTGTTCAGTTTTATATAAAACAAGATGCTATGGGTAGGATTCTTTATGTTCCCGACCAGAGCAAGTACTGGGCAAAACAGTCAATTGAGAATAAATTAAAATTAGATACTGAAACACCATCTAAAATTGATTATTCTGATAAACCAGAGTTTAGTATTTCTATATTATCATCGCGCTCAAAAGAATTAATTAGAAGTGCTCTTAATAGAATTAATGAATTTGATAATAGCGAAAAAGAACAACTAGCTAGTTTCTTTTCCTTTAATGATATCTCCAGTGCCTGTAACTTGATAATAAAGGTGCTTCAAATCCCGGCTATTCCTGAAGAAAATCAAGAAATTGAATACAAAGAAGGCGTCGATTTTCGCGAAATTGCCCAAGAGTTATTGGGCTTTGCCAACTCAAGAACTGAAGGCATTTTAATATGTGGTATCCGGGACAAGACAAGAGAAATCATAGGTGTAGAACAGCTACTTGAACGTAAAGGTTTTACTATTGAGCAATGTAAGACGGGTTTACTCAACTCTATCTCACAAGTTATAGCCAATGCGGACTTCTTAAGATCCTTAACAATAGATTGGTATCAATATGAAGGGCACCTCCTTATGGCTGTTTCTATTCCACGCTGGAATGGAGATTATCTTTTTTTCAGCGGTAAAGATCTTTTCATGCGTAAAGACGCTATGAACAAGAACCTTTCAGCAGCAGAGGTTCTAACATTAAAACATCATTAACAACTCCGTCTGTCTGCCAAAGAACTATTCTAAAATGCTCAGTCCAATCGGGTAAGGATTAATCATTATAAAATACTCATCAACACTTCCTGCCAAACGCCATAGAGAAAGACATCTTCTCTTTTACTATTATGTTCTTGACATAAACGATCCAGCTCAGAATAGAAGGCCGTCAATAATTCATTTTTCAAGAATAAGGAATTACCACCACCCAAATATATCTCTGTCCACTCATTCTCTTTCTCATCTACGATATAGTAATAGAAATACTCAACAGGACTCGCAATACTTCTTCCTTGAAAATCTCTACAATATTTAACGTCCTGAAATGATGAGGTTCTCTCTATCCGTTTTCTCCATTTTAATACCGAAAAAGAATTCTGTTTCTCGCTTACCGCCTTAATATCGAATAGATTATCATCCCCCTTGCCGTCATATACATGTTTATCCTTTGTGACAACAAGAACTGAATCGGGTATTCCCTGCGCACCGGGAAAAGCAATCATGATTGCCGCATAGTTCATATTCAAAAACTCGGATAATGTCAAGTCTAATAATCTTTTCGTTTCCATGAAGCAAGTATGCTATTAGATCAAAAATATCATTATTACATCGTCAAACTTTTGGCGATCGACAGCAATAATATGCATGATAAGTCGCGTTGCCAGATATCAACGACTACCAGATATACGTCCTGCGATCCCTCGGCAGGTAGATGCGGTTGTTGCGGTTCACGTCGTAGAGTTTGTACCAGAGGTCGGTGTTCATGACGACGCCGTTGACGCGGAGACGGGCGTGAGAGTGGATGTCGGTCTTCTGCAGGATGCTGAATTTCTTGTCGTCGTACTGAACACACCAGAAAGCGGCGAAGCTCTCGTAGAACTTCCGGAGTTGGTCGTCATAGACTTTGCCGAAATAGCCCTCCTCTTCCAGACGGGCCTTGTAGGCGTCCAGGACCGTCAGAAAACCGCCTAGGTCGGCGATGTTCTCCGTCTGTGTGCGGTTGCCGTCGCCATACTCGCCCGGAGCGCGTTCGGGATCCAGTTCCAAGTGGTTGTAGCAGTTGATAATATTCTCACGGCGTTCTTCGAATGCCATCTGGTCGGCTACGGTCCACCAGTTGCGCTTGTTGCCATACTTGTCGTATTGGGATCCCTGCGTATCAAAGCCGTGGGTGAATTCGTGGCCGATGATCGAGAAGACGGCATACTCGTAGGCCTGGCTCATGTTCTGGACCAGGATGGGCGGAAGCAGCATCGCCGGATAGATGAAGACGCAGTTCCCTGCGGGATAATACATGGCGTTCACCAGTGTGAGGTCTGCGGGGGCAAATTGTCCGTTGCTGTCGATTATTTTCGTGGTAAGCTGGTAACTGAAAAGGTCCGTACCTCCCAGCAGATGGGCCTTCAAGTTGACCGTATTGCGGTTGTTGCGGTGGATTGCTTCCAGCAACGTTTCACAGTCAGACAATTTGCTGACGCAGTCCATGTACCACTCGTCCGGGTAGGCCACGTAGAGTCCGTAATGGTCCAGCTTGTCCAGTGCGTTGCTCTTTGTCGTTTCACTCATCCAGTCAGCCCGCTGGATCCTCTTGCGCAGCGATGCCTGGATCTCCTTGGTGATGTTAACGTATTTCTCCTTGAATGCGGGAGAAATATACCGTTCCGCCAGATGATAGGACAGGGTATAGTTCAAGGTCGTCCTCGCAAGCATCCGCAGATTGTCTTCCGTGGATTGGTGCTTAGCCATTTCCTCCTGGTTCACGTAGGACTCGTAGTAGCCAAGGGCATCCGTCATCAACTCCCAGAGTTCGTCGAGTGATTTGGTTTCCATCATTGCCCAAATCGGTTCAACCTCGGGCAGGGTGACGAACTGCGACGGGTCCAGCCCCATGCCCCGGATGATTAGGGTTTGCGGAGAGTTGTCTGCCTTGGTGACGGTCAGGGATACCATTTCCTCCGGATTCAGCTCCATCTGGGTCTCGGAGAGATTCACCGGCGGGACAAGGAACCCCATCAGTTTTCCATCTTTCATTAATACGCTAAAAGTGGGCATGATAAGCGTCGACCAAAGCTCGATGCCATCTGCCATCATCTTGCCCATGGTCGTGTAAGCCTCTTCCTTGGTGGCAGGTTTCGGGAACCGGGCTTTCATGGCGTCAAAATAGGCCTGGGACTTTTCCGGCTGATCGAAAGGATGGTCCATCAATTCATAAAAACGGCCGATATCCGGTACGCTCTTCTTGAGTTCATCCACACGCTGGTCCATAACGTCTTCCGCATCATAAAGTGCGCCGATCGAACCCGAAGCGGGAATCTGATGCGTCTTGAGCCAGAATCCGTTGCAATAATCGAAGAAACTGTCTCCGGGCTTGACGGAGTGGTCCTTATTGGTCTCAATTTCAGGCGGCAGCGGCAGCGGATCCTCGGCGGATTCGGGGAAAAAATCCACGCAGGAAGTCAGAAGAACCAGGATAAGGCCGCAAAAGAAGGTTTTGAAAGGAACAAACATTTATGAGTTGGCTGAATGAATACCCTACAAAAGTAGATATTATTATGAAGATTTCCACCAGACTGTATTCATGGTTGCTACTTTTTGCGCTGCAATGTACGCAATTGATAATCAGGCGTAATCTTCTGTACTTTTTCGAGAAATCATTGTATTGTTCTGTAATTCGCTGAATACCAGTGCAAAAACAAATTGTTATTTGCAAGCCCTATTTCAGGAGTTTTGTGTTGCTTTGCCGAATTGAAAACAATGGGTAATTGACATTAATGTAAAGTTTGCTATATTTGCGTTGAACTATTTAGGATTCAAGGTATCTGCTATGAAGCACAACAAACAGCTTCAAGAACAATTGGAAAAAGTCTTGCCGGCTATCAAGTTGGAGATGGAGTGGTCGTGTGCTATTGTGGACAAGATTGATGCAATCTTGAAGCGGAGAGGAATGTCGCAGCGGGAGTTGGCGGCCATCATCGGATGCAATGAAACGCAGATAACGCGCTGGACCCGCGGGTTCCCGAATTATACGCTGGCCTCTCTCGCAAAACTATCGGAGGCACTGGGCGAGCCGTTGATCAAGATCTGATGTGGACAGCCTTTCCACCAACCTGTGACACGCATAACCTGTTTAGGAGTTCCTTTAGGAGGTCGTTGCGTGGAACGAGCCCTTGTACTCATGGGTACGTTCCACGCGGAATCGCTTAGAGCGTTCTCTGAGAATAGTGGCGGTGTCACAAGTTGACGGAGACCAACGGTCCAATGATTTCTGCGTCAGTGCTAAAAAACATTACCGTCAATGCAATCGATAGGTGTGCTTTTTCGAGAAATCATCGAATAAATGCGTAATACGTTGAATTACAGCGCGGAACAAATTGCTCTTTTGCAAGCCCTATTTCAGGGGTTTTGTCTTACTTTGTATGTAAATATTACTTTTTTTGTAATTTGGTATTTCAATTATAAATGAGAAGTATCGTTTGATCATGAGCAAATCCTATCATTCGAAGAAAGAATACAAACGGCGGGTGAAGGAAGTGAAGGCGTTTCGGGAGCGGGTTGCGGCGGTGCATGGGAGTATGCTTGCGACGTTGAATGTGGGGGTCGACAAGGATGTGTTGGCCAGGCATCCCTATGGGACGCGGGCCAAGGGGTTGAAGCGCCTGTACCGGGGGTGGCGGAAGGTTTCAGACTATCGCGACCGTTTCGGGGAGGCGGAGGAGCAAAGTTACCGGCTTCGCCGCATGCGCAGGGCGGTGAAGCATTCTGCGAGGAAACGGGTTCACGGCAGCGTGTGACGGCCTTTGGAATCGAGGTAGTGGATCAGCAGTTCGGGGCGGTCGGTCTGGATGAGGGAAGTGCCGAGGTCCAGAATGGGACCGTAAACCGTGTCGGGGTCGTCGGCCGCATCGGCTGCGTCATCTTCATAGCCGCCGCAAAGGGAAGCCCAGATGGTATTGACCCATAGTTTGGAGCCGTCGGCCAGGATCCGGCGGGCCGCGGTACGGACATCGTCATTCAGTTCTCCGAAACAGAGTTCGTAGGCGAGGAGGGGTTTTTCTTCATCGATATAGCCGTTGAATACGGTCATCTGTGCGGCGGGCGCTGCTGTCACCACCGGCATGTACATCATGTTGCGCGGGTGCTCTTCCAATTTTGCCTTCACTTCGGACAGGGGCTTGCCGCTCTTGATCAGGATCTGGTCGGTGACGCCCAGTTCTTCCGTAACCTGTAGGACCAGGTCGTAGTAATCATAACCCTGGTCTACGTTGACCACGATACGGTCCTTGCAGACTTCCAGGGCTTCCCGGAGCGTAGGGATCTTGATGCCGGGACGGCCGATGCCATGGCCTGCCTTGAGGTCGAAGTGCAGGATTTCCTCGTAGGTGTAATCGCTGATGGGACCGCTTCCGGTCGTACAGCGGTTCAGCGTGCGGTCGTGGCTCAGGACCAGTACGCTGTCTTTGGTGAGTTTAAGGTCGATCTCCACCACGTCCACGCCCATCCGGATGCAGGATTCGATGGCCGGAAGGGAGTTCTCAGGGTAGTTCCGCCAGTCGCCCCGGTGCGCCACCACCACGACATAGTTGGAAGAGGGATCGTGCAGTTCCTTCACGATCCTGTCGGCCCTGCATAGCGGTTCAGTTTTTGGGGTGCAGGCCGGCAGGGCCAAGATGAGGACAAGGGAAAAACGAAACAGTTTGTGCAGCATCATTCGCGAAAGATTAAACCATATACAAACTTACACAAAAAACAGATTCCCCCGTTGCCGGATAATTTCTTATTTTTGTATCGTGTCAACGGAATTAGCCATGAATAGACTGTTTCAACTGTTTTTTTTCTGCGCACTTCTGCTCGTGTCCTGCAAAGGGGAAAAACCCGCTGCAGGCAATGAAGGCGCTGAGCCCGTTTCCCCCGAAGTTGTGGCGGAGACAAAAACGGAGACGGAACCCGTGACGGCGACTCCTGCCGCCGTGGAAAACACTTTCACCTTTGACGAACTCTTCCGGATCTTCTCCTGCTTCGGCGGGAATATCATGACCGACAAATTCGCTTCCCAGACCGTCAAGGACAGCATCAAAGAGGAGCTCCGGAATTCCTTCGATGGGGCCATGGAATTTGTCGGCTCCTGCAACAGTCTGTCCTATAGTCTGTTTGATGGAGATTGCTACGATGGCTTCCAAATGGCCTGCTATAGGTACAAGGCGGACGGCCACATCCTGACCTGCTTGTTGGAGAACGGGGGCTGCGATGTCTCGTCGGTCAAGTATATCCGTTATTATGAATACGATCCGGCCCAGGGCGGGGCGCACGAAGTGGACACTCCGTTTTCTCCTGTCCCGAAGCGGGATGATTTCGAAGACATGGTCCGGCTTGCCGGCGCTGACCTGACCGCACTGCGCGATGCGATGAAGGCGGGCAGCTATGACTATGAATTCCGTCCGGAAGGCGTGCGGGTCCGGCTCAACGACCCGATGGATTTCGACGAGCAGGCTTTCCACGGTGACCTGGTCGTCGACTATCTATGGGATGGCAGTACCATGGCCCGCAATGCGGACTACCGCTATGCCTGCATCCACGCGGAGGGTTTCGGCAACATCCTGCTCGGCCAGCCTGCGCCTGACTTTTCCTTCAGCTATGATCCCAAGGGCTACAAGGCAGTCTATTCCAGCGGCGGTGACCTGTGGCTGATCAGCCGCGACGGCGTCGACGGCCTGGAGGTCCAGATGGACGGAGGGAAAGTCTATTCCGTCGAAGTCCGTTTCCCGGACTACTGTGTCGCCCGTTCTACCTATGAGGCCGGGCCCGGCAAGGTCCAGCCTTATGTGGGCGCCCGCATCAATGACTGTCTGACTTTCGGTGCGGATGATCTTCAGGTAGGGATGCTGATGGACGGAACTGTCCAGATCGAAGTGGAGCGGTGGAATACCTGGATTGCCTTCCGTACATCCCGCACGTCACTGGTATCACCGGTCGAGCCGTCCACCAACGGCCGCATCCAGCTTGATAATCCGAAGTTCAGGCCCGATGCCCGGATCGAATCGATCCTCATCTGGCGGGAGTAATCCGCTGATCAGAATGCCCCTGCGTCAATGGGCGTGGGGCGGCATATACCGCAAGGAGATTTTGTATTTCGGCTCGCCGCGCCGGGTGGTATAGAAGTAGATTTCGTCGACTTCGATGCGCTCCTGCTCGTGAAGCGTGTACAGTTCCGGGAAGTGCTCCTGGAGGATGGCCATCATCTCTTCGTGGTCGGTGATGACGACGGCATTCCGCGGCTTCATGATGCCGCAGGATGCCGTCAGCAGTGTCAGGCAGAGCAGAAAGATGGCCCTCCGCCGTTTCATATCGCTTTCCCCTGCAGATAGACTTGCCGGATGAACGGCGTGTGGTGGAGGTAGGGAATCTTCGTCAGCGTCCAGCCGGGGCGGGTGAGGATCAGGTCGGCACGCTTGCCGGCCGTGATCGATCCGCACTGGTCGCTGACGCCCATGGCGTAGGCGCTGTTGAGCGTGACGGCGTTGAAGGCCTGGTTCGGCGTGAGGCGCATCCGGATGCAGCCCAGGGACCAGATCCAGCGCATATCGCCCGCGGGCGATGAGCCGGGATTGTAGTCGGAGGCCAGGGCGATTCCCAGGCCTGCGGCGATATAGTCTTTTGCAGGCCCGTCAGGAATCCGGAGGAAGAAGGAAGAACCCGGCAGGAAGGTAGGCATGGTCACACTGTCCTGCAGGGCTTCGATTTCGGCCGGACCGGATTTCTCCAGATGATCGACCGACAGGGCACCGTATTTGGCACCGACCTGGACGCCGCCGCTGAATGCCAGCTGGTTGGCGTGGATCTTGGGGCGCAGGCCGGCCCTGAGGCCGGCTTCCAGCACGAGGGTGGCGTCTTCGACGGTGAAGAAGCCTTCTTCGCAGAAGATATCGACGAAATCGGCGTAACGGGCCGCTTCCGGCATCATCCGGCATACGGCGGCCACATAATCTTCCTTGGTGTAGCCGCGGCCTACCGCGTGCGCGCCGAGGAAGGTGACCTTGATCATGGCGGGGGAGGTGGCTTTGATGCGGTCGATGACGCGGAGCATTTTCAGCTCATCGACCGGATTGAGCCCGTAGCCGCTCTTGATCTCGATGGCACCGGTGCCTTGCGAGACCATTTCGCGGACGCGCTCCATCGCCTGGCGGTAGAGTTCGTCTTCCGAGGTCTTGTGCAGCAGGTCGGCGGAGTTGAGGATACCGCCGCCACGGGCGGCGATCTCTTCGTACGAAAGACCGTTGATCTTGTCGAGGAATTCCCCGTCGCGGCAGCCGGCATAGACGATGTGGGTGTGACTGTCGCAGAAGGCGGGCATCATCAGGCCGCCTTCGCAGTCGATGACTTCGTCGGCGCCGGGCGGGACGGGCGTGGCGGCATCGCCGAAAGCGGCGATGCGCCCGCCGTCCACCAGCAGCCAGGCGTCGGAAAGCGTTCCGACTTCGTCCATGGCCGCGCCTTCCTTGCGACGGACGCTTGCGGGCACGATGCCCGCAAGCGTACCGATGTGCTGGAACAAGCGTCTCATCTTACAGATATTGTTTTTCGCGGATAAACTTCGCGGCGCTGATGATCAGCGGGTGCATATAGGTGTCCACCTCGAGGAACGGTACCACGGCGCGGAAGTCAGTGTGGATCTGCTCGATCAGCGGAGAAGAGTGGGCCGGGCGGCGGAAGTCCAGCGCCTGGGCGGCGTTGAACAGTTCGATGGCCAGCACGTTTTCTACATTATCCACGACGCGCACAAGTTTGGTGGCGGAGTTGGATCCCATACTCACGTGGTCCTCCTGTCCGTTGGAGGAAGGGACCGAGTCGCAGGAAGCGGGCCAGCAGAGGCCTTTGTTCTGGCTTACGATCGAGGCGGCCGTGTACTGCGGGATCATGAAGCCGCTGTTGAGGCCCGGGTTGGGAGCCAGGTAACGCGGCAGGCCGCGGTAACCGTGGATGAGCAGATAGACGCGGCGCTCCGAGATGCTGGCCAGTTCCGACAGGGCGATGGCCATCGTGTCCATCGGGATGGCGATGGGCTCGCCGTGGAAGTTGCCGGCCGAGATCACCATGTCTTCGTCGGGGAAGACGTTCGGGTTGTCGGTCACGCCGTTGATCTCATTCTCGATGACGGACTGCACGTAGGCAAGATTGTCTTTGACGGCACCGTGCACCTGCGGGATGCAGCGGAAACTGTAGGGATCCTGCACGTGTTCCTTCGGGCGGTTGATCAACTCGCTTCCTTCCAGAATCTTGAGAAAACGTTTCGCGGTGGCGAGCTGTCCTCTGTGGGGACGGATGCGGTGGCTGAGCGGCAGGAAGGGCTCGATACGGCCGTCGTAGGCTTCGAGCGACATTGCGCCGATCAGGTCGGCCCACTTCGAGAGGCGTTTGGCCTGGATGAGCGACCAGATGGCGTGGGCGCTCATGAACTGGGTGCCGTTGAGCAGGGCCAGGCCTTCCTTCGACTGCAGGCGGATGGGCTCCCAGCCCATCTCTTTCCACACTTCGGCAGCGGGGCGCACCTTCCCTTTGTAGCGGACTTCACCCATCCCGATAATCGGGAGGCTGAGGTGGGCGAGGGGAGCCAGGTCGCCGGAGGCGCCGAGCGAGCCTTGCTGGTACACCACGGGGAGGATGTCGTTGTTGTACATATCGATGATCCGCTGCACGGTGACCAGCTGGGCGCCGGAGTGGCCGTAGGAAAGCGACTGCGCCTTGAGCAGGAGCATCAGGCGCACGATGTCGCTGCGTACTTCCTCGCCCGTGCCGCAGGCGTGCGACATCACGAGGTTGTGCTGGAGTTGCGAGAGGTCTTCGGCCGGGATGGTGACGTTGTAGAGCGAGCCGAAGCCGGTGGTGATGCCATAGACCGGGCGGTCGATGTCTTCCATCTTGGCGTCCAGATACTTCCGGCACTTCTGGATGGCTTCCACCGCCTCTTGTGACAGGACGAGTTGCTCGCCGTTGTCGAGGATCTGCTGGAGTCGCTCCAGCGACAGGTGTTCGTGAGAGATATAATGCATATCGTTATTTTTTCAGGATGGATTGGATCAGGTTTTCATCGGCGAGATGGGGGAGGGTGACGCGGAGGCCGGGGGTACGGGCCATCTCCCGCTCAATGGCGAAGCGGGCGCCTTCGTTGCGCGCCCAGCTGCGGCGGGCGATGCCGTTGTTCACGTCCCAGAAGAGCATCTCCCGGATATGGCGGGCCGAATCTTCCGAACCGTCGATCACCATACCGAAGCCGCCGTTGATGACTTCGCCCCAGCCGACGCCGCCGCCGTTGTGGATCGAGACCCAGGTGGCGCCGCGGAAGCCGTCGCCGATGACGTTCTGGACGGCCATGTCGGCCGTGAACTGCGAGCCGTCGTAGATGTTCGAGGTCTCGCGGAACGGGGAGTCCGTGCCGGAGACGTCGTGATGGTCGCGGCCCAGTACGATCGGGGCCGTGATCTCGCCGCGCCGGATGGCGTCGTTGAAGGCCAGCGCGATCTTCGTGCGGCCTTCGCAGTCGGCGTAGAGGATGCGGGCCTGCGATCCCACCACCAGGTGGTTCCGGCCGGCTTCCTCGATCCAGTGGATGTTGTCGCGCATCTGCCCGGCGATCTCGTCGGGTGCGGTGGCGGCGATTTCGCCGAGCACCTTTACCGCGAGGGCGTCGGACTTGGCCAGGTCTTCC
>JAEEGI010005773.1_pt1 | contig 28333 bp, 23 predicted proteins | sample 8958751 | NCBI WGS metagenome assembly JAEEGI01 (sample SAMN16246545, study PRJNA631951) | gut metagenome | biome: gut microbiome; feature: rumen; material: KS-attached | host: Bos | place: Iran: Karaj | collected 2018-10 | reverse complement strand
GAGTTCGAATCTCGTACGCACCGCAAGTTTTTTTTCATTTACGCATGGAATGGTGCGTTAGTTCAGTAGGTTAGAATGCCTGCCTGTCACGCAGGAGGTCACGAGTTCGAATCTCGTACGCACCGCAGAAATAAGGAAGCTCATCAGTTTATACTGGTGGGCTATTTTTAAAGCCAAAAATAGACACAAACATTGAAGGAATATGTGCGGAATTGTAGGGTATATAGGCCATAAGGAAGCTTTTCCTATTTTGATTAAAGGCTTAAGACGACTTGAGTATCGTGGTTACGACAGCGCTGGTGTCGCATTGATTAACGACGATAACAGTTTGAACGTTTATAAGTCGAAAGGAAAAGTTGACAATCTCGTTGAGTATTGTAAAGATAAGAACGTCAGTGGTACTGTCGGTATTGCTCATACCCGTTGGGCTACTCATGGTGAACCTTCATCTCGTAATGCACATCCGCACTATTCAGAGTCGAAGAATCTTGCTATCATCCATAATGGTATTATTGAGAATTACGCTGAGCTGAAAGAAAAGCTGAAGGCTAAAGGCGTTAATTTCGTTTCCGACACCGACACAGAGGTGCTGGTGCAGCTGATAGAGTATATCAAGGAGCATAAGCAACTTGATCTGCTGACAGCTGTTCAGGTGGCACTCTATCAGGTGATTGGTGCCTATGCCATTGCCGTGCTTGACAAGCGCGATCCGGATCAGATTATCGCTGCCCGTAAGCAGAGCCCATTGGTTGTGGGTATCGGTGAGGATGAGTTCTTCCTGGGTTCTGATGCCAGTCCTATTGTGGAATATACTGACAAAGTGGTTTATCTGGAGGATGGAAACATTGCCGTGATCCGTCGTGGTCAGGAATTGAAGGTTGTCAGTATCTTAGGTGAGGAGCAGGATCTGAAAGTGAAGAAGGTTGATTTGGATCTCGGACAGATTGAGAAAGGTGGATATCCGCACTTCATGCTCAAGGAGATTTTTGAACAGCCCGAGTGTCTGACGAACTGCATGCGTGGTCGTGTAAATATTGAAGCTGATCATGTGACACTTTCTGCCTTGATCGACTATCGTCGTCAGATGCTGAATGCCAAGCGTGTAGTGATTGTGGCTTGTGGTACTTCATGGCATGCAGGATTGATCGGTAAGCAGATCATCGAGTCGTTGGTCAGAATCCCAGTTGAAGTGGAGTATGCCAGTGAGTTCCGTTATCGTAATCCTGTGGTTAGTAAAGACGATGTTGTTATTGCCATTTCACAGAGTGGTGAGACCGCTGATACCTTAGCTGCCGTACAACTGGCCAAGCAGAAAGGTGCATTCATCTATGGTATCTGTAACGCCATTGGTTCGAGTATTCCCCGTGCCACTGATACGGGTACCTATATTCACGTAGGTCCTGAGATTGGTGTGGCTTCCACAAAGGCCTTTACAGGTCAGGTGACTGTGCTGACGATGATTGCGTTGGCAATGGGAGAAGCCAAAGGAACCATCAAACGTGACGAATATCTGGAGATTGTGAAGGGATTGAGTGAGATTCCTGATAAGATCCGTGAGGTGTTGAAGACAAACGATAAGGTAGCCGATTTGGCACGTACATTTACTTATGCCCATAACTTCCTTTATTTAGGTCGTGGTTATTCTTATCCTGTTGCCTTGGAAGGCGCCTTGAAGTTAAAGGAAATTTCATACATCCATGCAGAAGGTTATCCTGCTGCAGAGATGAAGCATGGGCCGATAGCCCTGATAGACTCAGATATGCCAGTTGTGGTTATTGCCACCCATAATGCGATGTATGAGAAAGTGTTGTCGAACATCCAAGAGATTAAAGCCCGTCAGGGTAGGGTGATAGCTCTTGTTTCGAAGGGTGATGATACGATTTCCAAGATTGCGGATGAGGTGATAGAGTTACCTGACGTTCTGGAATGTCTGGAACCATTAGTGGCTACCATCCCACTGCAGTTGTTGGCCTACCATGTTGCTGTATGTAAAGGTAAGAATGTTGACCAACCAAGAAACTTGGCGAAATCAGTAACTGTTGAATAGTGATAAGGGCGATTCGTTTTATTGACGTTTCGCCTTTCTTTTTGAAAATGATAAAATGAGATAAATGGAAAAGATGAAAGATGTGACACTCGTTCTGCAGGACGGAACAACCTTTAAGGGCAAGAGCTTCGGGTATGAGAAACCTGTGGCAGGCGAAGTCGTGTTCAACACGGCGATGATGGGCTATCCCGAGAGTCTGACAGATCCCAGTTATGCTGGTCAGTTGATGACATTGACCTATCCGCTGGTAGGCAACTACGGTGTGCCTCCCTTCACGATGGAGGCTGATGGTATTGCTACCTTCATGGAAAGTGACAGGATTTATGCTTCTGCTATTATCGTTAGTGATTACAGCGAGGCTTATTCTCACTGGAATGCCAATGAGAGTCTGAGTGACTGGCTGAAGCGTGAACAGGTGCCAGGTGTTACTGGTATTGACACCCGTCAGTTGACAAAGGTGCTGCGTGAACATGGTGTGATGATGGGACATCTGGAATATCCGGAGATTCAGGAGACTCCTGAAACTGTGGATTATGGCAGTATCAACTGGGTGGATCGGGTGAGTTGTAAAGATGTGATCCGCTACAACGAAGGTGCCGGTAAGAAGGTGGTACTTGTGGATTGCGGAGTTAAGCATAACATCATCCGTTGTCTGGTGCGTCGTGGTGTAGAAGTGATCCGTGTACCTTGGAACTACGATTATACAGATATGCAGTTTGATGGTCTGTTTTTAGCGAACGGTCCTGGTGATCCTGACAGATGTGTAGATGCTGTAGAGATCCTGAAGAAACAGATGTCGGCCTCACGCAAACCTATCTGCGGTATCTGCATGGGTAACCAATTGTTGGCAAAAGCAGGAGGTGCTACTATCTATAAACTGAAATACGGTCATCGTTCCCACAACCAACCAGTTCGTGAGGTTGGAACCAATCGTTGTTATGTAACCTCTCAGAATCATGGCTATGCCGTAGATGCTGCCACCCTTGGCAACGACTGGCGTGAGTTGTTCGTGAATATGAACGATGGTTCCAATGAGGGCATCCGTCATCAGACCAATCCCTGGTTCTCATCACAATTCCATCCTGAGGCTTGTTCAGGTCCAGTAGATACAGAATTTATGTTTGACAGATTTATCGAGACATTATGAGAGACAACAATATCAAGAAAGTCCTGTTATTAGGTTCCGGTGCCCTGAAGATTGGTGAGGCCGGAGAGTTTGATTATAGTGGTTCACAAGCCTTGAAAGCCTTACGAGAAGAGGGTATCAAGACCGTTCTCATTAATCCGAATATTGCCACTGTTCAGACATCTGAGGGTGTGGCAGACGAGATCTATTTCCTTCCAGTGCAGCCTTATTTTGTGGAACGGGTGATTGAGAAGGAACGTCCGGATGGTATCTTGCTGGCTTTTGGTGGACAGACTGCTCTCAACTGTGGCGTAGAACTCTATCAGAGTGGTGTACTGGAGAAGTATGGTGTGAAAGTAATGGGAACACCCGTACAGGCCATTATGGATACAGAAGACCGTGAGCTCTTCGTGAAGAAACTCGATGAGATAGGCGTGAAGACCATCAAGAGTCAAGCCTGTGATAATATTGCAGATGCAAGAAAGGCAGCCAAAGAACTGGGTTATCCTGTGATTCTGCGTGCAGCTTATGCATTAGGCGGTTTAGGTTCTGGCTTCTGCGACAATGAGGAAGAACTGGATAAGTTGGCAGAGAAAGCTTTTGCCTTCTCTCCACAGGTATTGGTGGAGAAGTCGTTGAAGGGTTGGAAGGAAATTGAATATGAGGTGGTGCGCGACCGTTATGACAATTGTATCACGGTTTGTAACATGGAAAACTTCGATCCCTTAGGTATTCATACAGGTGAGTCGATTGTCATTGCTCCGTCGCAGACCCTCACTAATTCTGAATACCATAAACTCCGTGCATTAGCGATTAAGATCATCCGTCATATCGGTATCGTGGGTGAATGTAATGTGCAGTATGCTTTCGATCCCCAGTCAGAGGATTATCGTGTCATTGAGGTGAATGCCCGTCTTTCCAGAAGTTCCGCTTTGGCTTCGAAAGCTACAGGTTATCCCTTGGCTTTTGTGGCTGCCAAGTTAGGTATGGGCTATGGCCTCTTTGAACTGAAAAACTCAGTGACGAAGACTACTAGTGCTTTCTTTGAACCAGCACTCGACTATGTGGTTTGTAAGATTCCCCGTTGGGATCTCTCGAAATTCCATGGTGTCGATAAGGAATTAGGATCCAGCATGAAGAGTGTCGGTGAGGTAATGGCTATCGGACGTACTTTTGAAGAAGCTATCCAGAAAGGTCTTCGTATGATCGGGCAGGGCATGCATGGTTATGTGGAGAACAAGGAACTGAAGATTGCTGATATTGACGCTGCTCTTCGTGAACCTACGGACAAACGTATCTTCGTCATTTCGAAAGCGATGCATCTGCCTGAATACACCATTGATCGAATTCATGAGCTGACTAAGATCGACAAGTGGTTCTTAGAGAAACTGAAGCATATTATTGATATTGATGAACGTTTGAAGAAACAGAATATCAATACTTTGGAAGCCGATTTGTTGCGAGAGGCGAAGATATATGGTTTCACAGATTTTCAGATTGCCCGTGCCATTGGCTTAGAGGGTGAGATTGAGAACATGCACAAAGCCCTTCTGCTGGTTCGTAATCGCAGGAAACAATTGGGTATTCTTCCTGTCGTCAAGCAGATAGATACGTTGGCTGCAGAGTATCCTGCGCAGACGAATTACCTGTATGTGACCTACTCGGGTGTGGCCAATGATATCCTGTATGAGCAAGATAAGAAGAGTATCATCGTATTGGGATCAGGTGCCTATAGAATCGGTTCGTCAGTAGAATTCGACTGGTGTGGTGTTCAGGCATTGAACACCATCCGCAAAGAGGGTTGGCGTAGTGTGATGATCAACTATAATCCTGAGACCGTCTCTACTGACTATGATATGTGTGACCGTCTGTATTTCGATGAACTGACTTTTGAACGTGTGCTCGACATTATCGATATGGAACAGCCACATGGTGTTATCGTCTCTACGGGTGGTCAGATACCTAATAATCTGGCTATGTATCTGGATGAACAACACGTGAATATCTTAGGTACTCAGGCTGTAGATATCGATGGTGCAGAGGATCGTGCGAAATTCTCTCAGATGTTGAATGAAATAAGTGTGAACCAACCTGAATGGTCGGCCCTGACTTCGATGGAGGATATAGACAAGTTCGTGGAAAGAGTAGGCTTTCCAGTATTGGTTCGTCCCTCGTATGTACTTTCGGGTGCTGCCATGAATGTCTGTTCTAATAAGGAAGAACTGGAGAAGTTCCTGCAGTTGGCTGCTAATGTATCGGAGGATCATCCTGTCGTTGTGTCTAAGTTCATCGAACATGCCAAGGAGATTGAGATGGATGCTGTGGCTAAGGATGGTGAGATATTGGCATACGCCATCTCTGAGCATATTGAGTTTGCCGGTGTACACTCTGGTGATGCCACCATCCAGTTCCCACCGCAGAAGCTGTATGTGGAGACCGTACGTCGTATTAAACGCATCTCACGTCAGATTGCCAAAGCGCTTCATATCAATGGACCGTTCAACATTCAGTATATGGCTCGTGAAAATGATATTCTTGTTATTGAGTGTAATCTGCGCGCTTCCCGTTCTTTCCCATTCGTGTCTAAAGTGTTGAAGTTGAACTTCATCGATTTGGCCACCAAGGTGATGTTGGGTCTGCCTGTGGAAAGACCGCATAAGAACCTCTTCGATCTTGATTATGTAGGTATCAAGGCTTCGCAGTTCAGCTTCAACCGTCTTCAGAAAGCTGATCCCGTATTAGGTGTGGATATGGCTTCAACAGGTGAGGTTGGCTGTATTGGTGATAATACGGATACAGCTTTGCTGAAAGCTATGCTCTCTGTTGGACATCGTATTCCTAAGAAGACAGTGCTGCTATCAACGGGTTCTGCCAAGCAGAAGGCTGAGATGCTCGATGCTGCTCGAATGCTTGTTAATCATGGCTATGAACTTTATGCCACAGGCGGTACTTCCAAATATCTGACGGAAAATGGAATTGATAACACTCGTGTGCTTTGGCCCTCAGATAAACAAGAGAATACTGATGTGCCAACAGCCCTTGATTTGTTGCATCAGCATCAGATTGATATGGTAGTGAATATCCCCAAGAATCTGACAACGCATGAGTTGACGAATGGTTATAAGATTCGTCGTGCTGCTATCGATTTGAATGTGCCGTTGATCACTAACAGTCGACTGGCAAGTGCGTTCATTCATGCCTTCTGTACAGTCAAACTTGATGCTATTGGCATTAAATCTTGGGCTGAATATAAGTAGAAATAGGCTTTTTAGCGAAAAAATGGTGCAATAATTTGGTGATTTCAAATTATTGCATTATTTTTGCACACAATAAATGCTAACCCAATATGGACGCGGGAGAAACTTTAGAATCGAAAATAAACCGGAGTGAGTATAAAATACTTATTGTCGATGATGTTGTCAGTAACGTCTTGTTGTTAAAGATCCTCTTGACCAACGAGAAGTTTCAGGTATGTACTGCCAATAATGGTACCTCGTGTATCGAGATGGCGAAGAAGGAACATCCTGACCTGATTCTGTTGGATGTGATGATGCCTGACATCAGTGGTTTCGATACTGCTGTTATTCTTAAAAAGGACGACGAGACCAAGGAGATACCTATTATCTTTCTGACAGCTTTGAATACGCCTGCAGACCTTGTACATGGTTTCCAGGTAGGCGCAAACGACTTCCTGACAAAACCGTTTAACAAGGAAGAGTTGGTGATGCGTGTGATGCAACAGATCTCCCTTGTTGCTGCCAAGCGTATTATCGAACAGCAGAATGCTGAGTTACGTGCTACGTTGAGTAACCGTGATAAGATGTATTCTGTGATTGCTCATGACCTACGTTCTCCCATGGCAAGTATCCGCATGGTGCTGAATCTGGTTGTTGCCTCTGTGTCACAAGAGACTGTCGGACCTGAGCTTTTTGAATTGCTTGATAAAGCTAATAAGGAATCAGAGGAAGTACACGACCTACTCGATAATCTGTTGAAGTGGACAAAGAGTCAGACTGGTCGATTGACGGTGGTTACCCAGGATCTTGACCTGAATGACATCATTCCAGGTGTGGTTGATATCTTTGAGATGATTGCCCAGACTAAAAATATCAAACTTAATTTAGTACATTCCGATTCTCCAATTATCGTTCGGGCGGATAATGATATGCTCAAGACGGTAGTACGTAACTTCATGTCGAATGCCGTAAAATTCTCACCAGAAGGTTCTTCCATCGACATTATGATGACGACAGAAGGTGATTTCGCCAAGGTAAGTGTCAGAGATCATGGTGTGGGTATTGCTGCCGATCGATTGGGTTCCATCTTCCATAAAGGAGAAACCACTTATGGAACAGGTGGTGAAGAAGGATCTGGTCTCGGCCTCCAACTCTGTCAGGACTTTGCCAGAAAGAATGGTGGTGACTGTACTGTAGAATCTGTCGAAGGCGAAGGAAGTACATTTAGTGTACTTATTCCGCTAAAGAAAGAATAATGGCTACACCTATTTATATTATAGAGGAAACAAAACTTCGCCGCAATCTCCAGCTTATTGCTGATATTGCGGCGAAAGCCGATATAGAGATTATCCTTGCCTTTAAGGCATTTGCTCTTTGGAAGACCTTCCCGATCTTTCGTGAGTATATTCATGCCACGACTGCCAGTTCGTTGTCAGAGGCGCGTCTAGCCTACGAGATATTTGGCGCTCCTGCCCATACATATTCACCAGCTTATACCGATGAGGAGTTTCCTGAGATTGCGGCTTGTTCTTCACATCTCACCTTTAATTCCTGGACACAATATGAGCGATATCATGATCAGGCAAAGGGCGTGTCATACGGCTTGCGTGTGAATCCAGAATACTCTGAGGTTGAAACTTTGCTATATAATCCTTGTGCTCCCGGGACGCGTTTTGGCATTTCTGCAGAAAAACTGCCTAAGCAGTTACCATCGGATATTAAGGGTTTCCACTGTCATTGTCATTGTGAGAGTGGGGCAGATGTGTTTCAGCGGACCTTGACACATATCGAAGAGAAATTTTCACCCTGGTTCCCTCAATTAGAGTGGATCAACTTTGGAGGTGGACATCTGATGACACGCAAGGATTACGATATGGAACTGCTGATTTCTCTGATGCAGGATTTTCATAGTCGTTATCCATGGTTGAAGGTGATTCTGGAGCCAGGTAGTGCCTTTGCCTGGCAGACAGGTCCACTAGTTGCCCATGTCGTAGATGTTGTAGAAGATCATCAGATTCAGACTGCGATTCTTGATGTCAGTTTTACCTGTCATATGCCCGATTGTTTGGAGATGCCTTACTTTCCTGAGGTAAGAGGTGCTGTTCATCAGGATGAACCAAATACAGATTTTACCTATCGCCTTGGGGGAAATAGTTGCCTGAGTGGCGATTTTATGGGTTATTGGTGTTTCGATCATGCCTTAGAGGTTGGAGAAGAAGTGATTTTTGAAGATATGATTCATTATACGACAGTCAAGACAAATATGTTCAATGGTATCTCTCATCCTGCCATTGGTATGCAGAAAAGTAATGGAGATTTGATGATTTTACGAGAATTTGGCTTCGAAGACTATAAAAATCGAATGGATTAGCATATTTTTCGAAAAAAAATCTTCGAAAAGTTTGTCAGTTCAAAAAAAAGCATTACCTTTGCACTCGCATTTAGAGAAATGCCTTTTAGAATGTATTATTTCTGAATGAAAAAGGCGGAAATAGCTCAGTTGGTAGAGCACAACCTTGCCAAGGTTGGGGTCGCGGGTCCGAGTCCCGTTTTCCGCTCCACATGTTGAACAAAAAAGAGTCATTAAGGATTGTCTTTAATGGTTAAATGCCCAGGTGGCGGAATTGGTAGACGCGCACGTTTCAGGTGCGTGTGCCGCGAGGCGTGCAGGTTCGAGTCCTGTTCTGGGCACTCTTTTTTATTCATCATTATATGATGGAGAGGTGGCGGAATTGGTAGACGCGCTACTTTGAGGGGGTAGTGTCAATTGCGACGTGGGAGTTCGAGTCTCCTCCTCTTCACATATTTATTTGTATTATGCGGAAATAGCTCAGTTGGTAGAGCACAACCTTGCCAAGGTTGGGGTCGCGGGTCCGAGTCCCGTTTTCCGCTCTTATAGGAAAACAACATTTTCAAATGAATTTATATTTAAGATATTTTGACCGTGAAACGCTCGTTTCTACAGTAGATGATGCTATTGACTTTTTAAGAAGTATTGATGAGATTGAGGTAGATCCCGAGTTAGAGGCTGACATCCGCGAGTATGTTGCCAGCGATGTGTTTTACCCAAAACGATATAAGATTCATCCCCGTGTTTATTTCATTATTATAAAGACCGATGCTTCTACCATGCAGGATTTTAAGGAGAAGAAAGCTGTTCACACCCCAGAGAATCCGCTTCCAAAGCATGCATCCCCAGTATTGAATCGTTTGACAGAGATCTGTCCGGGCTGGTATGAAGGGACACTTGATTTCAAGCGCGTGTTGATGGTACCAGGAACAGGAAAGTTCCAATATCGTGATACAGAATTCACAGCTCGTGTAAAAGCAGAGTCTGGATTGGATTGCTACGAGCGTATCGTTGAGCATCTGCGTGAGCGTGTTGATGATCGCAGCCAGTTCCCTTCTGCTAAAGGTAAGAATTTTAAATTCCGTTATTTAGGTAAGGCTAAAATGTAATGCTCTATGAATAAAGTAATGCTAATTGGAAATGTGGGACAAGATCCCGAGGTAAGATACGTAGATCAAGGTGTAGCTGTGGCACGTCTTCGACTGGCTACAACTGAGCGTGGTTATACATTGCAGAATGGTACTCAGGTACCAGATCATACTGATTGGCATAACGTTATTCTCTGGCGCCGTTTAGCTGAAATTGTAGAGAAATATGTACATAAAGGCGATAAACTGTATATCGAGGGACGTATTCGTTATACCTCCTATGATGATAAACAGGGTCAGCGTCGTTATGCTACAGAAATATGGGCCGATAATATGGAGCTTCTTTCTCCTAAGCCAACTACTTCTTCGACTGTCAATGAACCAGTAGTTGCACCAGAGCCCGACAATAAGCCTGACGAGGCTCTTCCGTTCTAACAATGGACTATCTTCAACAAATATTTATCGAAGTACATTTCTTAGTACCCACTACAGGCGTGATTGTTGCCGGGGTGCTTGCTTGTATTCTTTTGATATTCTCTGGCTATGCTTCAGGATCAGAGATTGCTTTCTTTTCACTTTCGCCAAACGATCTGAATGAACTTGATGAAGAGCGAAATGATTGCGATCGTCAGATCAAAGAACTTCGAGAGGATTCAGAACGTACGTTAGCCACTATTTTGATTACCAATAATTTGGTAAATGTCACCATTATTATGTTGGCTAACTATTTCATAGCTCATGTCATTGATTTTGGTATGGCATACTGGCTGGAGTTCGTAGTCATCACGGTGTTGCTGACATTCCTGTTACTTCTATTTGGTGAAATCATGCCTAAGGTCTATGCAGGACAGCACGTCCTTGCTTTCTGCCGATTCTCTGCTCCAGGAATCATTGCACTGCGAAGAATCTTCTATCCGCTTTCCTCTGTGTTATTGCGTTCTGGCATGTTGGCGGAGAAGGTGGTTCAGAAAGAAAACCATGTGCTTAGTGTTGATGACCTTGAACAGGCATTGGAACTGACTGACGAGAATGAACTGAAGGAAGAGAAAAACATGCTTGAGGGCATTGTGCGTTTTGGAGACGAAACAGCTAAGGAAGTGATGACTAGTCGTCAGGATGTAGTAGATCTTGATTTCCGTACTTCATTCGCTGATGTGTTGAAGTGTGTTGTTGAGAACAATTATTCACGTATTCCCGTTTATCAAGGATCGATAGACAATATCCGTGGTATCTTGTATATTAAGGATTTACTGCCACATCTGTCGAAACCATCTAACTTCAGATGGCAGTCACTGATTCGTCCGCCCTATTTCGTACCAGAAACAAAGAAGATTGACGATCTATTACGTGATTTCCAGGAAAACAAGGTGCATATTGCCATTGTGGTCGATGAATTTGGTGGTACCAGTGGTATTATTACCCTTGAGGATATCTTAGAGGAAATTGTTGGTGAGATCAACGATGAGTACGATGAGGAAGAGAAACCCTATACTCGTATCAATGCCAATACCTATGTCTTTGAAGGTAAGACCTTGTTAAGTGATTTCTTTAAGATCCTTGATCTCGATGATGAGACTTTCGAAGAAGTACAAGGTGATGCAGATTCCTTAGCAGGATTGTTGTTAGAGATCAAAGGAGATTTCCCAGAACTGCATGAACGAATCGATTTCCAGAATTTTACCTTTGAAGTAACGGAACTCGATGGCCACCGTATCTCTAAGATTAAGGTGATTATCCACGAGCAGGCCGCCGTCTGAATTCACTGCAGGTGATTGCTGTGGCAATGGCAACATTCAGACTGTCTGCCGTTTCCCCTTGATGAAAGTCTGGGATGAGCAGGCGGTGGCTCACTCGTTGCCGAATTTCTTCTGAGATGCCATTTCCTTCATTCCCCATAATAATCAGTCCATTGGCTGAGAGTTGTTCTGTGTAGATATTCTTTCCGTCAAGAAAGGTTCCATAGACAGGATAGTTGTCCGGCAATCGATCCAGCAGCGTAGGGAGAGAGGTGTAGATAATATTGATGCGGGCAAGACTGCCCATCGTGGCCTGTACCACTTTCGGGTTCCAAGCATCAGCAGTATCCTCGCTACAGATCAGTGTGTTGATACCAAACCAATCGGCGATACGGATGATTGTACCAAGATTCCCAGGATCCTGCACACCGTCGAGTGCCAGTGTCAACGTCTGTTCATTGAGCATGATCTGCGGATCATCAGCTTTTTGTGATGGGATGGGGAAGAGGGCGAGCACCTGTTGAGGATGCTGTTGGAAACTGATACGCTGCAATTCCTCGTCGGTAACGATTTGCGGAGTTATGCCTTCAGGTGCCTCCCATTGCGGGGTGGAGAATACAGTCGCTGGTGTATAACGTTTCAAGAGGTCACCAACAACCTTCGTTCCCTCTGCCACGAACAGTCCTTCACGTTTGCGATATTTCTTCTGCTCGAGTTGACGAATATACTTTTGTTGATTTTTGCTGATCATTTTCAAAAAAGTCGTTAATTCCGATGCAAAGTTAAGAACTTTTTCGTAATTTTGCAACTTACAAACGAGAATGTTGATGAAGATACCTGCAAAATGGTCATATTTCATGCTTCTGACAGGTGCTCTGCTCTTGGGTTCCTGTTCGGTTTCTCGTCACCTACCTGAAGATGTCTATATGTTGGATAAGGTTAAGGTGATGACCGATGGGAAGTATAACGACATCAACCCCTCGCAGATGAAAAGTTATGTGCGCCAGACGGGAAACGCACGTTGGTTTTCTGCTATAAAGATCCCTCTTGGTATCTATGCGATGGCTGGTAAGGACAGTTCATGGATAAACCGCACCTTACGTCAGATGGGCGAAGCACCAGTGATATATGATACGTTGTTGGCCAGCCAGACCTGCAAGGATCTGCAGTTGGCACTACAGAACAAAGGCTATCTGGATGCACAGGTGGAGCTTTTCATCTATCCTCATAAGCGTAAGATCGATGCGCTTTATGTGTTGCATCCTGGACAACCTTATTATATTAATGATTACTCGACGGATATTCAGGATTCTGTAATTGCCCGACTGATAGCACCTCGGAAGACGTTGCTTCATAATGGGTTGCAGTTTAGTACGGATGCCTTGAATACAGAGCGTTCACAATTGACAACCTTTCTGCAGGATCAAGGCTATTTCAGATTCCATAAGGAGTTCATCACATATCGGGCTCACAAGGATACAGCCCGTCATGAGGTTGGACTGACGATGGTACTGCATCCTTATCGTGTGAATAGTGAGGCGAAAGATACACTTCACAGCCGCTATTGGATCCGGAATATCAGTTATGAGAGTGGGGCATTGAATGATTCTTCCATTCATCTGCGTCCGTCAGTACTCAAGGAAAATACCTTCCTGACATCAGGACAGCCTTATTCTTCTACTCAGTTGCAGAACACCTATAACCGCTTTGGACGATTGGGAGCTGTGAGATATACGAATATCAGTTTCCAACCAGTGGCAGATACAACGCTGCTGGATACGAAAATCCAGATTCAGACCAATAAGCCATCTACCATTAGCATCCAACCAGAGGGAACAAATACGTCTGGTGACCTTGGTGCTGCGATTTCATTGACTTATCAGAACCGGAATATATTCCATGGCTCAGAGACTTTCACGATGAAAGTGCGTGGTGCCTATGAGGCGATCCGAGGTCTGGAGGGTTATAGCAATCAGGATTTTATCGAATATAGTATCGAAGGACGCCTGACCTTCCCCCGTTTTATCGTTCCTTTCCTGAGTGCAGAGAGCCGTAAGCGTAATAATGCTACCAGCGAAGTTTTTGTAATGTATGACTCTCAGGATCGACCAGAGTTCCATCGTCGTGTTCTCTCTGCAGGTTGGGGTTACCAGTGGAGAAAACAGAACCGACCTGTCAGTTATCGCTTCGATGTGCTTGACTTGAACTATGTGTTTATGCCATGGATCAGTGAGACATTTAGGAAGGAGTATCTTGATAATACGACAAACTCGAACGTTATTCTTCGTTATAACTATGAAGATCTGTTCATCATGAAGATGGGCTTTGGCTATACTTATAATAACGGAAGACTGGCTCTGAAGACGAATATAGAAACGGCTGGTAACTTGTTAGGATTAGGTACAGCCATCTTTGGTGGATCGAAGAATAGTAACGGACAATATAAGGTCTTTGATATCGCCTATGCCCAATATGTGAAGGGAGATGTAGATTTTTCCCGTAACCTGTTGGGGCGTAGGACAAAAGACCAGTTGGTGTTCCATGTCGGATTTGGTATAGCTTATCCTTATGGTAACTCTACTGTGCTGCCTTTTGAGAAACGCTATTTCTCCGGTGGTGCAAACAGTGTGAGAGGTTGGACGGTAAGAAGTCTTGGTCCTGGACGTTATAAGGATAAAGACGGTCGCATTAATTTCATTACACAGACCGGTGATCTGAAATTAGACCTGAACCTGGAGTATCGTACTCATTTGTTCTGGAAGTTCAATGGCGCCGCTTTTTTAGATGCAGGTAATATATGGACACTCCGGGATTATGAAGAACAGCCTGGTGGACAGTTCACGTGGAGGGGCCTGATAACGGACCTCGCTGTGAGTTATGGTCTTGGTCTGCGTCTGAATTTCGACTTCTTCGTATTGCGCTTCGACTTTGGTATGAAGGCTATCAATCCAGCTTATCAGACAGAGGAAGAAGCCCATTATCCACTGATTCATCCAGACTTTAGTCGTGATTTTGCATTCCATTTCGCAGTGGGAATGCCATTCTAAGATATAATTTATGTGAAAAGCCAACACTATTCACATATTTTTTTGTACCTTTGCACGAAAATATCAAAATAGACATGTTGAAATTCATATCGTTTGGAAGTGGTAGCAGTGGTAATTGCTATTATCTTGGTACTGCAACCGACGGCTTGATTATAGATATCGGCGTAGGTATACGCTCACTGAAGAAGTCTTGCAAGGAGTATGGCATACAGCTTTCGAAGGTACATCGTGTGCTGATAACCCATGACCATGCAGATCATATCAAGTCGGTGGGTTCTTTCAGCTACGAATACAAGGTGCCCGTGTATGCGACCGAGAAGGTGCATAAGGGTATCGATCACAACTATTGTGTGACACGAAAAGTGGCTGATGAGATGAAAAAAGAGGTTATGGTGGGTGAGCCCATCCAGATGGGAGATTTTCTGGTGAGGCCTTTCGCCGTGCCACATGATGCCAGTGAAAATGTGGGTTATGAGATTCAGGTGGAAGGTATCACGTTTGTCGTGATTACCGATGTCGGCAGCATTACAGAAGACATCCGTGAGAGTATCTCACATGCCAACTATCTGGTGATAGAGGCCAATCATGACGAAGAGATGTTGCTCAGTGGCCCTTACCCAGAGTATCTGAAGAAACGCATCCTCAGTCCTACAGGCCATTTGTCGAACAAAGACTGTGGCGAGGTGTTGGCAAATAACATGACGGAAGATCTGAAACATGTCTGGCTCTGCCATCTCAGCGAGGAGAATAACCATCCGGAGTTGGCCCGAAAGACTGTTGAAGCGATTCTTAGAAGTTATGGTATTATACCAGGAAAGGATATGGAACTGGAGGTGCTGCGTCGTCAGTTGCCATCAGGTGTTTATGAACTGACTTAAAGGAAAAGAAAATGAAGGAAGTGATCGTAAAAGATGCTGATCTGCAGCAGGCAGCCATGGAAGGGATGGATGCCTTTGTGAACGTGTTCGTCAAAGCCATCTATGATACGATTGGTGGAGAACTGACGCCGGAGACGATGGCAGAGTTGAATGCAGACCAGATGACGCTTCTGGCATGGGATATCTTGCATCAGGAAGTGATGGATGGTGGCTTCGTGCAATTGATTCACAATGGCTATGGTCCGTTTATTTTTAAGAATCCGTTGGCTAAAGCGCTCCGTCTGTGGGAGATGCGCGGTCCGTCCAAGCTGATCTACGATGCCCATACCCTGTGGCTCAAACACCGTGAGGAGATTGAGAAAGAGTGCAGTGATGAGGAGTTTATGGCACTCTTCGAACAGTTTCCTGATTTTGACGATCTTGATGATCAGTTTGTAGAGAATGAGGAGGAATGGACAGAAGACATCGCTCACTATATCGACGATCATCTGGAGAAATTTGCTACGATTCAATGAACAAGGAACAGGAACAACTCAGGAAAAAAAGTCCTGTACAGATTAAGAATAAAAAGGCCTCGTTTGAATATTTCTTCATAGAGACCTATACAGCCGGTATTGTCCTGACAGGTACGGAGATCAAAAGTATCCGACTCGGTAAGGCCAGTCTGGTTGATACCTATTGCGTTGTGATGAATGGCGAGTTATGGGTTAAAGGCATGAATATCAGTCCTTATTTCTATGGCTCCTATAATAACCACGAAATGAAACGCGACAGGAAACTGTTGTTGACCAAGAAGGAAATCCGAGCTTTGGAGAGTGCCACCAAACAGACGGGATATACAATTGTTCCGCTGCTTGTGTTTATCGACAATAAAGGTCGCGCCAAGATGGATATTGCCCTTTGTAAAGGTAAGAAAGAGTTTGATAAGCGCCAGACCCTGAAGGAGAAAGAGGACCGCAGGGAAATGGACAGGGCGATGAAAGTATACAAATGAAGCAACTAGACGATATCATCAGAGAAAGGATACTCATCCTCGATGGAGCGATGGGTACGAAGATACAGACTTACGGTCTCACGGAAACGGATTTCCGTGGTGACCGTTTTACGAATTTAGTAGGGCAGTTGAAGGGTAATAATGATGTGCTCTCCATCACACGTCCCGACGTCATCTCTGCTATCCATTGTCAGTATTTAGAGGCAGGTGCAGATATCATCGCTACCAACACATTCAGTAGTCAGCGGATCTCTCAGGCTGACTATAGTCTGGAGGATCAGGCTTATGAAATCGCATTGGCTGGTGCTAAATTGGCCCGAGCTGCAGCTGATCAATATAGTACAGAGGAGAAACCTCGTTTTGTTGCAGGTTCCGTTGGTCCGACAAACAAGACCTGTTCGATGTCACCCGATGTGAGTGATCCTGCAGCGCGAGATCTGACTTATGATGAACTGCTGGCTGCCTATCAAGAACAGATGGATGCCCTGATGGAAGGTGGGGTGGATGCCATCCTCATCGAGACCATTTTTGATACGCTGAATGCGAAAGTGGCTATTGATGCAGCCATGCAGGTGATGGCAAAACGTCAACGTGAGATTCCTATCATGCTGTCTGTAACCGTCAGCGACCTCGCAGGTCGTACCCTTAGTGGTCAGACGCTAGATGCCTTCCTCGCGAGTGTCAGCAGTTATCCGATCTTTTCTATCGGACTGAACTGCTCCTTCGGTGCCACGCAGATGAAACCCTTCCTGAAAGAATTGGCAAGGCGTGCACCGTATTATATCTCTGCTTATCCGAATGCAGGCTTGCCCAACTCACTCGGACTCTATGATGAGACTGCAGAGACGATGGCGCCTAAGATGGGCGAGTTGGTGGATGAAGGACTGGTAAACATCATTGGTGGCTGCTGTGGTACAGACGAGACGTTTATCGCAGCCTATTGTCCGTTGGTGGTAGGAAAGAAACCGCATGTGCCTGTGGAGAAACCTTCAACGATGTGGCTTTCTGGTCTCGAATTGCTTAACGTTACACCAGAGGTACAGTTCGTGAATGTAGGCGAGCGTTGTAATGTGGCTGGTTCACGGAAGTTCTTACGACTCATCAAGGAGAAAAACTATGACGAAGCCCTGAGCATTGCTCGAAAGCAGGTGGCTGACGGTGCCCTTGTGATAGATATTAATATGGACGACGGTCTGCTTGAAGCCAAGACGGAGATGGTGAACTTCCTGAACCGTATTGCCGCCGAACCCGACATTGCCAAAGTACCGGTGATGATTGACTCTTCAGACTGGGAAGTTATCAAAGCAGGTCTGAAGTGTGTACAGGGAAAGAGTATCGTCAACTCCATTTCCTTAAAAGAAGGTGAAGCCAAGTTTCTGGAACATGCCCGTGACGTGAAGCGCTATGGTGCGGCTGTCGTGGTGATGTGTTTCGACGAACAAGGTCAGGCCACCAGTTATGAGCGTCGTATTGAAATTGCAGAACGGGCCTACCGTCTGTTGACAGAGCAGGTAGGCATGAATCCGCTTGATATTATCTTTGATCCCAATGTCCTGGCTGTGGCTACAGGTATGGCTGAGCATGACAGTTATGCGGCAGACTTTATCAAGGCAACCGGATGGATTAAGCAGAACCTGCCTGGGGCTCATATCAGTGGAGGCGTGAGTAATCTGAGTTTCTCATTCCGTGGCAATAATTATATCCGTGAAGCGATGCATGCCGTTTTTCTGTATTATGCCATTAAGAATGGTATGGACTTCGGCATCGTAAATCCTTCATCGAAAGTAACATATGCAGATATACCTCAAGCGCAACTTGACATTATTGAGGACGTTATTCTGAACCGATGTACTGATGCCTCAGAGCGATTGATTGCTTTGGCAAGTAGTCTCTCTGCCGAGCAGAATGAAACAGGTGCTTCTGGTCAGTCTGGATTATCTGAGGATGCCGAGACATCCAGGAAAATCCTCTCTGTGGAAGAACGACTGATAGAAGCTTTGGTCAAAGGTATCGGTGATCATCTGGAAGACGATTTGAAGGAAGCCTTACAGCAATATACGCATGCTGTGGATATTATTGAAGGACCCTTGATGGCTGGTATGAATACAGTCGGACAACGTTTCGGTGAAGGAAAGATGTTCCTGCCACAAGTCGTGAAGACTGCCCGTACAATGAAACAGGCTGTCAGTATCCTTCAACCTTATATTGAAGCCGAGAAAGCCGAGGGTACTACCAGTGCCGGAAAGGTGTTGTTGGCTACAGTCAAAGGTGATGTCCATGATATCGGTAAGAACATTGTCGGGGTGGTGATGGCCTGCAATAACTATGAGATTATTGATATGGGTGTGATGGTGCCAGCAGAGCAGATTGTGAAGAAAGCCATTGAAGCACATGTGGATATCATCGGACTCAGTGGCCTGATCACACCAAGTCTTGAGGAAATGGTGAATGTGGCGAAGGAACTGCAACGGGCAGGTCTTGATATTCCTATTATGATCGGAGGTGCGACTACCAGCGAGTTGCATGTGGCATTGAAGATTGCACCTGTTTATGCGGGTCCTGTGGTCTGGATGAAAGATGCCTCGCAGAATGCTCTTGTGGCAGCTCGACTGATGAGTAACCAGAACCAGATGGAACAGGAACTTTCTGAGAAGTATGAACATCTGCGTGAGGATTATCAACAGCAACAGACAGAACTGCTTTCCTATGAGGAAGCAAAGAAACAAAAGAAAAACTTATTCGAATGATGAAGAAAATTATACTCCTTTTATCGATGATGTTTCTGCTGGTGATGACGGCAGGGGCACAGAAACGCGAAATGCGTGGCGCGTGGATCCAATGTGTCAACGGACAGTTCCAGGGAATGGGTACTGCAAAGATGCAACAGACGCTGACTTATCAACTCGACGAGTTGCAGAAAGATGGCGTAAACATGATCATCTTCCAGGTCCGTCCGGAATGTGATGCACTTTATGAGAGTAAGATTGAGCCTTGGAGTCGTTTTCTGACAGGTAAGCAGGGTGTTGCCCCCAAGCCTTATTGGGATCCTTTGCAGTGGATGATTACCGAATGTCACAAACGTGGTATGGAACTTCATGCATGGATCAATCCCTACAGGGCAAAGACCAAGGGAACACGTCAACTGGCCAGCAATCATATTGCTGTCAGAAAGCCAATGAGTTGTTTCGCATATGACGAACTCTTTATCCTGAATCCTGGAATGGCGGAGAATCGTGACTATATCTGCGAGGTGGCAAAGGACATTGTGAGCCGATATGATGTGGATGGTATCCACATGGATGATTATTTCTATCCCTATCCCGTCAAGGGAGAGAGCATCCCTGACGATGAACTGTTTAGGGAAAACTCTAATGGTATCAAAGATCAGAAAGACTGGCGCCGTTATAATGTGAATCTGTTTATTGAGCAGTTTTATAAGACCGTCCATGAGACCAAGCCTTGGGTGAAGGTAGGTATCTCTCCGTTTGGTATCTACAGGAATAAAAAGAATTCTTCTATTGGTAGTAATACCAATGGCTTGCAGAACTATGATGACCTTTACGCTGATGTGCTGTTATGGATAAACAACGGTTGGCTTGACTATTGTGTGCCTCAGGTATATTGGGAAATTGGCAACAAGGCTGCTGACTATGAAACTTTGATTAAGTGGTGGAACCAGTATGCTGGTGGCCGTCCATTGATCATCGGTGAGGATGTGGAACGTACGGTAAAATTTGCCGATCTAAGCAACCCCAAGATTCACCAGTTGCCAGCAAAGATGACCCTTCATAAGCAGTTGCCTTATGTAAAGGGAACAGTCCTTTGGTATGCAAAAGCTGCTGTTGATAATGTAGGTAATTATGGTACAACGCTCCGTAATGTGTATTGGAAATATCCTGCCCTGCAGCCTGAAATGCCGTTTATCGATGGTAAAGCACCTCAGAAAGTGAAGAAGTTAAAACCGATGTGGATTGACGGTGACTATGTGTTGTTCTGGACTGCTCCTGCGGCAAAAAACTGGGATGACGAAGCCGTCAAATATGTCGTCTATCGTTTTGCAAAAGGCGAAAAGGTGGACATCAATGATCCGTCGAAAATTATAACGATTACCAACGAGACCTTCTATAAACTGCCTTATGAGAAAGGTAATGAGAAGTGGACGTATGTGGTTACAGCACTTGACCGTCTGCAGAACGAGAGTAAGATAGCCAAGAAGAAAATTAAACTCTAATCTGACGCTGATGAAACAGTTGACAGTCATACTGGCGATGATGCTCCTGCTACTATCTTGTGGTGGCAGGAGACAGTTGTCGCCAGAAGAACTGTCGCATAAACTGGATAGCCTGAAGAGTTTGGAGATTAATGAGAAACTGAAGTTGCAGGGAATCAATCTGGAAGAGTCAGATAATCCGTTGAAACAATTCTATGACAGTCTGAATCTCCAGACACTTCCCATCAGTTATACAGAGGATTATGTCAGTTTCCTGCCTGCCTTCAAACCTATTCCACAGGATATTATCCCGTTTATGGATCTACAGGAGTGTAATGAACCGAAGGCAGTGTGCCTGCCAGAGAGTTTAGGTGCGAAACTGATTCTCATCGCTGTTGATGAACAACCTCATCTCTATTCCTTGTGGTTGTACTCGTTGGATGATGACTTCAGACCGATAGATAAACTCTGTCTGTATGCCATCGAAGATAAAAGCGATGAGATAGATCCGGAAGAGTTTATCCAGTTTTTCTCGATTACCAGCGATTACGAGATACGCCTGTTGGACTATTCTAAGAAAAAGTATAAAACCAACTACGAAGAGATCTATTATGTTGATTCCTCACGCAAGTTCCAGATGCGAGAGACAGAATCGGAATAGTTAATCTTTCAGCAGTTTTTCAAGGAAGGCATCCAGATCTTCGCCCAGTCCTTCCATCAGGTCAGGATCAATGATGACCGTCTCGTCATCCACAAGATACAATTCTTCCACACTTTCCTTATCGTCATTCTCCAACACAAAGGAGAAAGGCTTCAGGATTGACATCTGTTCAATCGTATCCTTATGTTTCATGAGACTTTTCCTGATGACGGATGCGATCTGGTCGTAGAAATTGTCATCGGCATTATTGATCCACTGCTCAATAACGCAACGGGTAATCTCTGCATCTTCATCATTATAGACCACCATCTCACCCGTCTCTTGTGTGACACGGATGTGGATGTCTGTCATGAGTGATGCTTCCTCCTTAATAGGAAACTTGTCTGCAATCTTACGGATGGCCCGTTCGATCTGTTGAAAGGTTTGTTCGCTGGTGTTCATTGCTAATAATTTATTATTTCGAGGCAAAAGTATAAAAAATCCTCTATAATTGCAAACGATTACGATTATTTTTGCGAAAAAAAAACAAATAAGCTTGTTTATTCCCAATTATTTTGTACCTTTGCAATTGTAAAGTAGAGTTTGCAAAAAGAGGTCTACTAAATGAGTTCATGGGCACTAAAATAAGTCATTCAGGTATTGTGGAGTCAATCAGTGACGGATGTGTGCAGGTACGAATCCTTCAGACATCAGCATGTGCGGCCTGTAAAGTGGCTGGACATTGTCATGCTTCAGAATCGAAAGAGAAGATTGTTGATGTGCTGAATGTGCGTGATGCCGCTCGTCTGAAAGTTGGCGACAGTGTGACAGTCTGTGCCTCTCGTGATGTGGCAAACAGGGCATTGTTGTTAGGTTTCGGGCTGCCGTTCCTGATACTCGTTTCTGTGCTGCTGATTGCATTAAGGTTACTGCCTGATGAAGGATTGGCTGCGTTGACAGCGCTTCTGGCTTTAGTGCCTTATTATGGTGTACTTTATCTGTTGCGTGATAAGATCCGGCAGAAAATGGCCTTCTCTATTGAGTGAATTTTTAATTAAAACTAAAACAAATAAGCATTATGGATTTCATCTTGATTGCAGTGATTGTCTTAGGAGCCATCGGCTTGATTGCAGCAGTTGTGCTGTTTGCCGCCTCCAAGAAGTTTGCTGTCTATGAGGATCCTCGCATTGCGCAGGTGGGTGAAGTGCTGCCTGGCGCTAACTGCGGAGGATGTGGATTCCCTGGCTGTAGCGGTATGGCAGATGCACTGGTGAAAGGTGCTGATGCTGGAAGCCTTGATGGACTGTTTTGTCCTGTTGGTGGTGCCGAGACGATGGGAAAGGTGGCTGATCTGTTGGGAATGGCGATTGCCAATTCCGAGCCGATGGTTGCCGTAGTGAGATGTAATGGCACATGTGAGCATCGTCCTCGCATTGCCGAGTATGCAGGATTACGTACTTGTGCTGCCATGCATGCATGTGGCGCTGGTGAGACTGCCTGCGGTTTTGGATGTCTTGGATGTGGCGATTGTGAGGCTGCCTGTCAGTTTGATGCCATTCACGTGAATCCAGAGACGGGTATTCCTGAGGTTGACGAGGATAAGTGTACCTCCTGTGGTGCCTGTGTGAAGGCTTGTCCGCGTAACATCATCGAACTCCGCAAGAAGGGACCGAAGGGTAGGAGAGTCTTTGTGTCTTGTGTCAACAAGGACAAAGGCGCTGTGTCTATGAAGGCTTGTAAGGTCAGCTGTATCGGCTGTGGCAAGTGTGAGAAGGAGTGTCCGTTTGGTGCCATCACGGTTGAAGGCAACTGCTCATACATCGACTTTAACAAATGCCGTTTGTGTCGTAAGTGTGTTACAGTCTGCCCCACAAAGGCTATTCACGATGTGAACTTCCCCACGCCTGCTCCTGCGCCGAAACCCAAGGAGCCTGTAGCACCAAAGGCTGATGCTCCAAAGCCAGAGGCTCCCCAGCCGGTAAAGCCGTCTCGTGGCGCCTTGCTCGATACGGAATCAAGTATATCTATCAAATAATAAAGGAGGACATCGTTATGAATATCAAAACATTTAGTATAGGTGGAATCCATCCTGAAGAGAACAAACTCACCCATGATGCAGTGACGCAGGTGGCAGCTCTTCCAAAGCAGGCCATCTTCCCTCTCTCTCAGCATATCGGTGCTCCGGCCAAGCCCGTCGTTCAGAAAGGCGATAAGGTAAAGGTAGGTACGATGATCGCAGAGGCTGGTGGCTTTGTCTCAGCTCCTATCTTTTCATCTGTCAGCGGAACTGTTTTCAAGATTGATACGGCTATCGATGCCACAGGCTATCGTAAGCCCGTTATTATCATTAATGTAGAAGGTGATGAGTGGGAGGAGAGCATTGACCGCTCTGATAAACTTGAGACCGTAGAGGCTCATCCTGATCTCACACCAGAGAAGATTGTTGAGAGCATCAAGAACGCTGGTGTCGTTGGTATGGGTGGTGCATGTTTCCCCACCTTTATCAAACTGACGCCGCCACCCACAGCCAAGGCAGAATGTGTGATCATTAATGCGGTTGAGTGTGAGCCTTATATCACAGCCGACTTCCGTCTGATGATGGAGAAAGCCGATGAGATTCTCATTGGTCTGGAACTGTTGATGATGGGTGCTAAGGTGACAACTGGTTATATCGGTATCGAGACTAACAAGATGCCTGCCATCGAACTGCTTACCAAGAAATGCGCAGAGAAGTTTAATGGCTCGAAATATCACGTTGAAGTTGTTCCTTTGAAACAGCGTTATCCGCAGGGTGGTGAGAAACAACTCGTTGATGCGGTGATCCAGCGTCAGGTTCCTGCACCTCCTGCTATCCCTGTGAATGTAGGTGCCATCGTACAGAATGTAGGAACTGCCTACGCTGTTTATGAGGCTGTGATGAAGCACAAACCGCTCTTTGAGCGCTATACCACCGTCACCGGTAAGAAAATCAAGAACCCAGGCAACTTCCTCGTTCGTATGGGTACACCGATGAAGGATCTGATTGATGCTTGTGGTGGTATGCCTGAAGGTGACAATAAGTTGTTGGCCGGTGGTCCGATGATGGGTAAGGCTCTGACTTCTGTAGAGGTGCCTATCTGTAAGGGAACCAACTCGGTGACGGTGATCTCTGATGACGAGGCGCGTCGTAAGGAACCGCAGCCCTGTATTCGCTGTGCCAAGTGCGTTGGCGCTTGTCCGATGGGGCTTGAGCCTTATCTGCTTGCCAAGATTTCTGAGGTACAGAACTGGGAGCGAGCCGAACAGGAGGATATCGTCAGTTGTATCGAGTGTGGCTCGTGCCAGTTCACTTGTCCTGCTCATCGTCCGCTGCTTGACAATATCCGTCAGGGAAAGAGCACCGTTATGGGAATTATCCGCAGCCGTGCTGCTAAAAAGTAAAAAGGTAAAAAAGTAAAAAAGGTAAATATACAATGGGAAAATTAATTGTATCGTTATCGCCACACGCCCACGGCACTGATACTGTAGAGCGCAACATGTACGGTGTGATCATCGCCCTGATGCCCGCACTGCTTGTGTCGTTCTACTTCTTCGGTCTGGGTTCAGTTGTCGTTACGGCAACGAGTGTGGCAGCCTGCGTATTCTTCGAGTGGGCTATCAGCAAGTATATCTTGAAGCAGGAACGCAATACCATTATGGACGGCTCAGCCATCCTCACAGGTCTGCTCCTGGCTTTCAACCTTCCCTCAAACCTCCCCATCTGGATCATCCTCATTGGTGCGCTTTTCGCTATCGGTGTAGCCAAGATGACCTTTGGAGGTCTGGGTAATAACCTCTTCAATCCAGCACTCGTGGGACGTGCTGCCCTGTTGGTGGCCTTCCCTGCGCAGATGACCACTTGGCCAAAGGTTGGTCAACTTAGCAGTTACCTTGATGCAGAAACGGGTGCCACACCGCTTTCTATCATGAAGTGGGCTATCAAGGAAGGTGATGCTTCTGTATTAGAGCAGTTGCCTTCATCACTCAATCTCCTCATCGGTAATCATCCTGATGGTGCAGGTGCGATGGGTGAGATCTGTGCTTTGGCACTGCTCATCGGTCTGGCATATATGCTGTGGAAGAAGATCATCACCTGGCACATCCCCGTATCGATTATCGGTACCGTGTTTGTCTTTGCCGGACTGCTCCACTTGGCGAATCCCGTTTATGCTGATCCTATCTCCGTGATTCTCACTGGTGGTCTGATGTTGGGTGCTATCTTTATGGCTACGGATTATGTCACGAGTCCGATGACGCCGAAGGGACAAATTATCTACGGCGTCGCAATCGGCTTCTTGACGGTAGTTATCCGTAACTGGGGCGCTTATCCGGAAGGTATGTCGTTCGCTATTCTGATTATGAATGCGTTCACGCCGCTGATTAATAATTATGTGAAACCCAAGCGCTTCGGAGAAGTGCCTGATAAGAATTAAAGGAGGACCAGACGTATGAAGAAATTAGAATCATCTTTGACGAATATGGTGCTGGTGCTCACTGGAGTAGCTGTCATCATGGGTGGTATCCTTGCATATGTGAACCACCTCACGGAAGGGCCTATCGCTGAACAGAAAGCAAAAGCCCTCGCCGATGGTATCAAGACTGTGATGTGTGTCAGCGACATCAAAGTTGCAAAGACCGATACAGTCAAGCAGAATGATGCCAAGGGTAAGGAACTCGTTTATATCATCTATCAGACACAGGATGCTCAGGGTAAAAACCTTGGCGCTGCCGTTGAGAGCACCACTGGTGGTTTCGGCGGTGATCTGAAAGTGCTGGTGGGCTTCGATCCTGAGGGAAAGATCTTAGGTTATACCTTATTGGAGCAAGCAGAGACCCCAGGACTTGGTGCCAAGGCTGACAAATGGTTCCAGAAAGGCGAGAAGGGTGACATCATCGGAAAGGATCCGAAAGAACCGCTTACTGTCTCAAAGGACGGTGGTCAGGTGGATGCCATCACGGCCTCAACGATTACCAGCCGTGCTTTCCTGCTTGCAGTGAACAATGCTTATAGTGCTTACAAGGCAACACCCGTCGATGCACAGACAGGTGCCACCCAACAAGTAAAGGAGGATTAACGTATGAATGCAATACAGATTATCAAAAACGGCATCGTCAAGGAGAACCCCACGTTCGTCCTGATGCTTGGTATGTGTCCCACGCTGGCCACCACTACTTCTGCCATGAATGGTATGTCAATGGGCTTGGCCACGATGGCTGTGCTGATCTGCACCAACTTTGTGATCTCTTGTCTGAAGTCGATCACCCCTGATAAGGTGCGCATCCCTGTGTTTATTGTGGTGATTGCAGCCTTTGTAACGATTCTGCAACTCGTCATCAAGGCTTTCCTGCCTGACATCGATGCGTCGCTCGGACTCTTTATTCCGCTGATTGTAGTGAACTGTGTGATCCTGGGTCGTGCGGAGGCTTTCGCTGCCAAGAACTCACCAGTAGCCTCACTCTTCGACGGTATTGGTATCGGACTTGGATTCACTCTCGGACTTACCCTTTTGGGTATCTGTCGTGAGATTTTGGGTAATGGCTCTATCTTCGGACTGACCTTGTTGCCTGAGACCTATAACATTCTGCTCTTCGTGTTACCTCCAGGTGCATTCATCACCTTAGGATTCCTCATCGCGATTGTGAACAAATTAAGAAGTTAAGTTATGGAATATATACTGATTTTCATTAGTGCCATCTTCGTGAACAACATCGTGTTGTCACAGTTCCTCGGCATCTGTCCGTTCCTTGGCGTATCTAAGAAGATTGACACCTCGCTGGGTATGTCGGCAGCCGTTGCCTTTGTGCTGACACTTGCTACCATCGTTACCTGGCTCGTTCAGAAATATGTGCTCGATGCCTTCGGCTTGCAGTATCTGCAGACCATTGCTTTCATCCTCGTCATCGCCTCTCTGGTGCAGATGGTGGAGATTGTTCTGAAGAAGGTGTCGCCAGCCCTCTATCAGGCACTGGGTATCTTCCTGCCGCTGATCACGACCAACTGTGCCGTGCTGGGTGTGGCAATCCTTGTGATCCAGAAAGACTTCAACTTGATGCAGTCAGTAGTTTATGCCTTCTCAACAGCCATCGGCTTCGGACTTGCACTGACGGTCTTCGCTGGCATGCGTGAACAATTGGAACTGGTAAAGATTCCCAAGGGCATGCAGGGTATGGCGATTGTGATGCTTTCCGCTGGTTTGCTGTCACTCGCCTTCATGGGCTTCTCTGGTGTCGATGGTGGTCTGAAGGTTCTCTTCGGTCTTGACTAATCAAAAGAAGAATATGAAGAAAGTTCTATTAAGTTTGGTGCTGATGTTTGTGTCAGCAGTGGCTTATTCTCAGGGCGTTATTGGTAAGTGGGTTACTGAAGGTGGTGATTCTCAAGTGGAGATCTACCAGAATGGTGACCAACTATGCGGCAAGATCATTTGGCTGAAGAAAGGTGACGGACAACTCGATGTCCATAACCCCGATAAGTCTATGCAAAGCCGTAAACTCATAGGCGTGAACATCCTGACAGGTCTCAAGAAGAAAGGTAATAAGTACGAGGGTGGTAAGATCTACAACCCCAAGAACGGAAAGACCTACAAATGTTCTATCTGGCTCGAAGGTAACAACCTGAAAGTTCGTGGCTACGTAGCGATGTTCTACGAAACCCAGACTTGGACGAAGAAATAATTCTATCTCATACCAGAACTTGCTACATTTAAATCTAGCACTTTTTAGAATTAAATGTAGCAAGTTCTGGATTTTTTGCCTGAAATATTTGTTATTTAAGAAATATTTCCGTAATTTTGTAGCCATCTAGAGCATTGGCCAATGACACTGATAATAGTTATACTACTTCTACTGGGCTACCTGGTGATTGCCACTGGACACCTGACGGGTGTGAACAAAGCGGCCATCGCTGTCTTCATCGGCACTGTCGGCTGGGTGGTCTATATCTGCTATGGTACTGATTACGTG
>JAEEGI010005765.1_pt1 | contig 28373 bp, 26 predicted proteins | sample 8958751 | NCBI WGS metagenome assembly JAEEGI01 (sample SAMN16246545, study PRJNA631951) | gut metagenome | biome: gut microbiome; feature: rumen; material: KS-attached | host: Bos | place: Iran: Karaj | collected 2018-10 | reverse complement strand
GGGTTCTTCAAACCATTCTTCGGGAATGTCTTTGATACGGAGTCCGTTAGATGATGCTTCAGCGATCTTCATCTGAAGCCAGAACGCTTTCATTGCTTCCGGATCCTTTTGTGTTTCAAAAGCATTTTTGCCGTCATTGTTTGTGGCAGTAGTTTTAAAGGGTATTCCGTTGACCAGTGCAAACCATATTCCTACGAAAGCGTTGATAATAAAGAAAATTGATGCGTACTGCCAAATATCCCTGACAAGAAAGTAGATGACCAGTGAAATGATGCTTACTATGATATTCATTATTACGCCGCCGAAGTTGTAGAGCATCACAGGTACTGCTCCGTCCTTCATGTCAGGAGGACCCATCAGACACTGCCCCAGTGTCCCCGGCAGAGACATCCTTTTAAACATAAGCTTTCCGTCTTTTCTGATCAGCATTATGTTTCCGACTCTGTAGGAACAGAATTTATACCCTGACATCAGACCGAAAACGAGATGTCCGCCTTCATGGAACATTGCCTGGACATAGATACTCAGGATAAGGAATATCATCAGAATAACAAAACGGAAAAAGAACAGATAGAACGGAACATCTTCTCCATTGCTCCAAACATCATTGATGATGTATCCGAAAAAAGCTCCTGCAGCCAGGCCGATCAGAATATAAACAAATGTCAGCAGGTTGGATTTATTGTTTTTGTTTTTCATTTTGTATGATCTTCTTTGATAAGTGATGCAATCTCTTCAACATGTTTGACAGAGGCACATCGTATTTCATATGTACGATCGTCATCAGGCATTCCGTTATGGGCCATTCCGCCGGTCAGAACACAACCGAGATAATCCATTTTGCAGTATTTGAAGATAAGCTCTGCAGGTTTGGTGATTTCATCCTTTTTTATGCCGGAAACAGCTTCTCCCAGATAGTTTTCTGTGGGCTGTCCTGCAGTGAATCCGATTATTACCTTTTTGCCTTCCAGCGCGTATCCGTTGCTTCCGTAAGCCCATCCGTATGCGAAGACTTCTTCAAACCATCGCTTTATAAGAGATGAAACAGAATACCAGAAGAGAGGTGTCTGGATAATGATAACGTCTGCATTCTTAAGCTTTTCCTGTTCACTTTTCACATCTATTTTGTAATCAGGATACTCAACTCCCAGATCACTGAATTCTGCTTTCTGAAACTGCTTTCGGAACTGTTCCATTATTTCTCTGTTGGCTACTGCCAGATTTTCATATGGATGGCCGTTTACTACCAGGATACTGCTCATTCAGAATGTCCCTTTCGTGCTGTTATATCTGATTTATGATTATATACTGTCTGATTTGTAACAGCTATTTTATTTTACATAAAAATCGGTGTTGTCTATGTACTGGTATCTGTATAATGCTATTATAAAAATATCCGGATCAGATAAGTTGTTATCGAATGATGAGTAGGGTGAATTATGGCTGATAAATCAAATCAAAAATCTGCGGCAGGATGCGTTGTACTGATCTTTGCCGGTATGTTCATTTTTATGGTGTTTTCATTTATTTTCAGTTTTCTTGAAGGCACTGAAGAAATCAATATTGCTCTTCCGGTTATTCTGATACTGTTTTTTTCTTTCATAGCTGTAGTGATAGCTGTGGCCATAAAAACGATATCAAAGGTTGCTTCACAATCACAATCATCAAATGGAACAGAAACAAAGAGACCTGCAGCAGGAAAGACTGATCTCAGCGGAAGTAAAGGACCTTTCAGCGACGACAAGGATGAAAAAGCGTTCCGGAATTCACGACCCAAAGGAAATCAGTATACCTTCTGTCCATTCTGCGGAGCCAGGATTTCCACCGGTTCAAAACACTGCAAACAATGTGGCAATAACACATCAAAGTGGTAAATCACAGGTGTGCGTTAAGTCACTTCACTCATGCTATTGTCATGCTATGGTATAATGACGAAAATTTATGAAAGTATTGAGTTACCGCAATCAAAGGGCTCGGTGTGAGAAACGGCCTGGGATTGGAATCAAGGGCTGGCTGTCTTTCTTTGCCAATTTTTCCAATCTGATGACTTCCATTGGACCGTTCAGCCATATAAAAATACACTTAAGAAATGTGGATTTTCTTGGGTATGAGCTTATCAGACAAGGTGGTACTGTAGCGTGAAGAACATTTATTTCGATATTTGCGCTATAGCGCTGTTCGCTTTAACCTTATGGCTCTGTTATTCAAAGAGACTGGTCAAGGGACGTGCGGCTCGCTTTTTTGTTCTCTTTTGCGTGATATCGCTGATCTGCGCCATTCTTGATGTATGGATGGAATTCACTGTTAATCCGCTGCCCATCACATCTGAAGATGTCGTTTTAGGCACAATTATTTCATTTACTTACAAGCTTTTGAGAAACGGCTGTTCAGCGCTTTATATTTTTTATTTATTTGCAATTACCAAAACAGATTTTAGAGCACGCCAGGTCAAATGGATTATTGCTTTGTCGGTACCCTATGCAGTATTGGTCATCACGTTGTTGCAGAATTTCTTTACCCATAATGTATTTATCGTCACCCAGGAGACAGGATACTCACGCGGACCGGCACTTTACATATTGTATTTGATCATGCTTGTGTACTGGTTGATCGGTACCGGCTACTGTATTTACTGTAAGCGATATCTTGCCTATAGAAAATGGCTTGCTCTGCTGTCAATTTATATACTCACAATCATAAGTGTGTTGATCCAGTTACTGCAAGAATCACTCATGGTGGAGATGTTCTGTACTGCCATTGGATTGCTGATGATATTAGCGTTGGTAATGCGTCCGGAGGAGACCATTGATTCGACAGTGAAGCTCAGCAGCTATGAAGCATATGTGAACGATTTGAGAAATATCACTATGACCAGACAGCATTTCCAAATCGTTGTCTTAAATACGATTAATGCCGTTGAGGTCCGTACACTGATCGGTGATGACAAATTCAATAAATACATTTCTTTTCTTGGCACTGAGATGGAAAAAGTTTGTGCAGAAAAACATATAGATGCAGAACTGTTTTTTGAACGCCCCGCATCATTGTATCTTATAACTAGAGATGTAAATGCAGACCTGCGTGATATGCTGGTTGCATTCCAAAAAATAGTGAAAAAGAGTATTCACGATATCAATAAAAGTGTACAAGTTGATGCTAAGGCCTGCATCATTCGATGCCCTGAAGATGTAGATAGCTTCGACGAGATTATCAACTTGGGCCATCAGTTTATACGGCTTGGTGCAGAAGATGAAGATCTTTACATGGCCTCAGATCTCAAGAAATCAGCTGATTATGACATTACCATCCATATTGAAGAGATTCTTCACAGGGCAATTGCAGAAGGAACTCTGGAGATGTATTACCAGCCGATCTACGATGTCAAGACCGGACGTTTCCGTTCGGCCGAGGCTTTGGCTAGGATCAAGGATCCGATATACGGCTTGGTTTATCCGGGTGTGTTCATCCCTGCGGCAGAAGTTTCAGGCTTGATTTTGATAATGGGTGGAGTAATCCTGGAGCAAGTGTTCAAGTTCATTTCGGACTATGATCTGGAAAAGATGGGACTTTCTTATATTGAAATCAACCTCTCTATTGCGCAGTGTCTCCAGCGAGATATGTCTAATAACATCAAACGGCTTCAGAAAAAGTATAACGTGTCTCCTCATCAGATAAATTTCGAGATAACAGAATCACTGCTTGGTCATCTGAACACGACACTGGAAAAGAATGTCAGGGATCTGTTCAGCATGGGATTCAGTTTCTCTCTGGATGATTATGGCATTGGATATTCCAATATCCAGCGTATACGTCTTTTGCCGTTGAACATTGTAAAGATCGATAAGTCCCTGGTGGATGATATGTTCACTGATGAGGGGAAGGCAATTATCAAGAATACTGTACATATGATGCAGGATATAAATAAGAAGATGGTCATGGAAGGTGTAGAAACTGCAGAAGCAGTGGATATGTGCAAAGAGATGTCCTGTGACTACATCCAGGGATACTACTATTCCCATCCACTTCCAGAGCAAGAGTTTGTTGATTTTATCAATCAGTGGAATGAGAAAAAATAACAGACAGAATGCAGCCAATGAAGTCACTATTTTCAAATAAGTATAGTCAAAAGCATGTTCGGATCAATCTGATCCTTATTATTACTACACTGGTGATTATAGTGGTTACTATGATTATTACCAGGAATATGCTTCTGCGTGAGGATCGAAGAGTCACGACAAACCTTGTGTTTGATATCCTTCACCATACCATGGATCAGGAGTTTGACAGACCATTGCAGGCCACCAGGACGATGGAAAGCGATTCGTTCCTCCGAACATTTCTTGAACAGGAGGAACAGGTTCCTTCGGAAGAATTCTCTGCCACAATGGGAAAATACCTTGCAGGAATCAGTCGCGGCAATAGTTGGTCCGGGGCGTATTTCTCATCCGCACGAACTATGAACTACTACGACGTGAACGGTTTTGCCAAGGTGATTGACCCGGAGAAAGACCCGTATGACCTTTGGTACACTAAATTCATCGAGAGTGGAAACGATTACGATATAGACGTTGAATACGACCAGCTTAACGCTGATATTTGGACGGTATTCCTTGACAAAAGGATGGAAGATGAGAGCGGGAAGCTGCTTGGTGTATGTACCGTTGGCATGCAGGTCGGAGCCGTTCAGGAGACCATGCACGCGCTGGCTTCAAATTATGGAATTGACATTTTCTTTACTGAAGCTGATGGAACTGTCGTGGTAAGCTCCGGAGATAAAAGAAAAGTAATAGATTACGTCAGGGGCAAAGATTCCGCACCGGGGCAAAAAAGCTACGAGACATCGAACAGTTATACGATCGTCGAGTATATTCCGCTTCTGGATTGGTTTCTTGTTGTGGAAAATTCGCATAACGTTTTTGCCAGTGTCTTCCAGACGATAACTGCTATTTTGTTCGGTGTAGTGCTGATTATGATTGCGGCGATCGTCCTCATCAATATTCGCATCTCTTCAATCACCGAGATCTCGCTGACAAACAAAGCGGAGACGGATGTATTGACGAATATACTGAACAGAGAAGGATTGCGGTCCCGTATCAAATCTTTCATTGAAGCCGATGGAAGCAGTGATGTTGGCGGAACGATGTTTATGGTCGATCTGGATCATTTAAAAACAGTGAATGATACAATGGGACATTCCGTAGGAGATGAGACGCTGGTTCATGCGGCCGAGGTGCTTAAACAGTGTTTCCGTAACAACGATATAATTGGCCGCCTGGGTGGAGATGAGTTTATTGTCTTCACTCCCGGCATCACTGCTATGGATTTGATAATCAAAAAGGCAGAAATGATGAACAGCCTTGGAATGCATAGAGTGGAAAAAGATGGTGTAAAAGCGGATGTCAGCTTCAGTATTGGCATCGCTATTTACCCTATGCATAGCAATACTTATGATGATTTGTATAAGAAAGCTGATAAGGCACTGTACGCCGCGAAGGAAGGCGGCAGAAATATGTATAAGATTTACAATGGGCAGTAGCCTGTTGCAGCAGCAGACAGAATAGCTGCTGGACTATATCTCCTCTGTTTGTGAACACAACAATCCTGGTGGAAGATGTTATGTGTCCGTAAAGAAAATAAACTCCGAGCTGTATAAAAGAAAAGCCCATATCACTGATATGGGCTTTTTGAATGAAGTACTAAAAACTGTTAGAAATCAGAATCTTATTCATCAATCATTGTTTTGATGGTCAGTGCGACAATCTTATTGCCATCGCCATAAAACTGTTCATAGTAATCACTGTGATCATCGTTCTCATCAACTTCAGGATTCAATACAATAATGTAATCACCGAAAGCTGCATCCTTGAGTTCAGTCCAGTTTGCTTTGAAAGCATCTGCTTTTTCTTTGCCTTCAATTGCTTCGACAACGGAAAGAATTGATTTATATGCTCTTTCTGTCAGTTTTTCAGGTTCTGCGATAATAACGGATGTGTTGCTGTATTCACTTCCGAGGTTAATGGCATAGGATATTTCACCGACATGTCCGACGTATGAGGTATATCCTTCTTCAATTTCTATATCACCGACTTTGATATACACATCGGATAAATCAGGTAAATTCATTTTTTTATCAAGATCAATTTTGAAATCTGTTTCATTGATGTACAAACCATCATTTTCAAGAGTCAATTCTTTAACTGAATTATCACTTAAAGCCTGAGATGCCTTTGATTCGTCGTAACCATCAAGCTTAGCTTTTGCAACAGCAACATAAACACTAATGTACAATGCGGTGAAATCCATGGTGCCATCGTATGATAAGACACTACCATCAAGTTTATAATTGAATGTGTAATCCTGATCTGATTTCAGTTCAACTGTAAATGTATTATCTTTTACAGTTGATTTAGCGGAATATCCTTCCATTGAGTTGTAAGTTTTTACAAATTCAAGACTCTGGAATGAGTCTGAAAGTTCTTGCAGCCTGTTGTCGGGATCGTTATTTGGAACACCACAGCCGGGAATTGCCAGCATTAACAACGAGAGTATTACGAGTAAAAACTTCTTCATTTAATCTCCTTTATTTATTTAAAACAGCGTTATGGTACTTACTTGTTTGAAGTATCATTGTGGTCGATTATACTCCTGTGACCTTCCGGAGTATGTGTTCTATATCACAAACATAAAATCAATACATTTTTGCGCCTGCCGGAATATTCGGATCGACCATCAGAAGATGTAGCTTCTCTTCGCCTTCTTCATGATGTACAGCACTTATCAACATGCCTTCTGAATCGATGCCCATCATCTTTCTTGGCGGCAGATTGACGATAGCGATACAGGTCTTGCCTATCAGTTCTTCCGGTTCATAGTATTCATGAATACCGGAGAGTATCGTTCTTTCAGTTCCGCTTCCGTCATCAAGAGTGAACTTCAGAAGTTTCTTTGATTTGGGAACAGCTTCACAGGCCAGAACTTTGACAGCTCTGAAATCTGATTTGGAGAAAGTCTCAAAATCAACTGAATCCTTAAACAGGGGTTCAATCTCCACCTTCGATAAATCGATCGGCTCGGGCTTATTGCCTTCTGTAATGGCAGCTGAAGGTCTTCCGGAAGCATCGGTATTCTTAAGGGTGGGGAAGAGAATCACTTCCCGAATCGAGTCAGTTCCGGTAAGAAGCATTGTCAGTCTGTCGATGCCGATACCCATACCGCCGGTCGGAGGCATTCCGTGCTCCATGGCATTGATGAAATCCTCGTCAATGACTTCTGTTTCTTCCTGAATGAGAGTGTTTTCTCTCTTCTTTTCATTGAGCTGGGCTGAAAATCTTTCAGCCTGATCGATCGGATCATTTAGTTCTGAGTAGCAGTTTGCCAGTTCCATGCATGCCGCATATGCTTCAAATCTTTCAACTGCAGTTTCATGACCCGGCTTTTTCTTAGCCAGAGGCGACATATCGATGGGATGATCCATAAGAAATGTCGGGTTTATCAGTTTGGGCTCGACATACAGTTCGACCAGATAGTCAATGAGTCGACCTCTGTCTCTGTTCGGATCGAATTTGATGTTTCTTCTGGTCATTTCCTCTGCAAGTGATTCACGGTCAGGATACTGTTCGTAATCAAGTCCGCATCCTTCGATGACTGCTGTTCGCATATCCAGTCTCTTCCATGGAGGTTTGAAATCGATCTCCTGCCCGTTGTAATTGACTACATAGCTTCCGTGTATGTCCATGACGATGCTTGAAACCATGTCCTCAAGAAGATCCATGTTCCATGTATAATCGACATAGGCCTTGTACATTTCAAGAAGAGTGAATTCAGGATTGTGATGTGTATCAATACCTTCGTTTCTGAATACTCTGCCTATTTCATACACACCGTCGAAACCGCCGACGATAAGTCTTTTCAAATGAAGCTCAAGTGCAATCCTGAGATAGAAGTTTTGATCAAGTGCATTGTGATATGTGATGAACGGCCGTGCAGTGGCACCGCCTGCGGAAGCCTGCAGCATAGGGGTCTCGACTTCGGTATATCCATGTGTGTCCAAATAATGTCTTATACCTGAAATGATTCTTGCTCTGTTTTTGAACAGAGTCTTAACTTCAGGGTTGGCAATAAGGTCCAGATATCTCTGTCGGTATCTGGTCTCGGTGTCCTGAAGTCCATGGAACTTTTCAGGTAAAGGTTTCAGTGATTTGGAGAGAATCGTGATATTCGAGGCAAGAACTGATGGCTCTCCGCTCTTTGTTCTGGTGAGAGTCCCGTCAGCCTGAATAAAGTCGCCGATATCAAGATCCTTGAGGAGCAGCTGGGCTGCTTCAGGAATATCATTGACTCTTATGAATATCTGTATCTTACCGCTGTCATCAGTGAGATCCATGAATGCAAGCTTGCCCATGCCTCTGTTTGCTGTGATTCTGCCGCAGACTGATACTTCAGAATGCTTTTCAACGCTGGCGGCTTCTTCCCTGGCAAGAAGATCAACAGCTTCCTGCATGGTATGTGTTCTCTTACATCGCGGAGGATAAGCCGAAACACCTCTGCTGATAATACGGTCCAGTTTTTCTTTTCTCTGCTGGGATATCTGATCAATAGATGCCATTTGAGTATCCGTACCCTTTATTAATAATTCTTTTTATTTTATAACGAATACCCTTATATCTGCCAAGTATTAGCTGATGATCACAAGTGTGTCCGCAGTACACCGGAATGTACTGCGGACTGCGATTTATTTATTAATCGATAAAGGGGAGACTATTTATTACCAGCGGGGTATTCTGCCTGTTCCGCCCGGACCCATTCCGCCTGGCTGCATTCCTCCCATGCCTCCCGGAAACATCATGGAGTTGGTGATAGTGGTGACCTGTGTTCCGTTGACATATACCGTACCGCCGGTGAAAGTGACATTTCTGTCGTAGTCAAAGGCAAACTGGGCTGTGATGTTGAGTGTGCCGCCAGTGATGATAATGTCTCCGTTTGCATCCAAGGCATCTGTATCGCCCTGAGCCATTGTAATTGTTATATTGCCTCCGTTGATCTCAATGGTGGGAACTGAATAAGCTGAACTCTTGTCTGAGGCATTGATGCCGTCATCTGTTGCGTTGATGGTAATGGTTCCGCCGTTTATCAGGACATATGTGCCTTCTATGCATTCTGACCCTTTGAGATCCAGTGTTCCGCCGTCGATCACCGTGATGGTAGTTCCCTGTATGGCATCATCTGCGGCATCAATGGTGATGTTTCCGCCGCCGATGTAGACTGAACCGACAGTGTCATCTTCATCATATTCACTGTGGATGCCGTCTTTATTTGTCTTGATGGTTATATTGCTGTTGTCGATATAAATGGCATCGTGTGCTTCAATTGCATCTTTTTCTGAAGTGATATTGTATGTGCCGCCTGTAATTTTGACCGCATCTTTTCCGCTGATGCCGTTGCCCTGTGACGAAATAATTGTGAGAGTACCGACACCGTTGAATGTAAGATCGTCTTTGGAATATATGACTGCATCGCCGTTCTCTCCGAATGCTCCGGTTACCTTGAGAGTATTAGTGCTGTTAGTGGTGGTGATGAACACCTTGTCTGCTGAAAGAACGTATATACAGGGATCATTCTCATTTGTGATGGTCAGTCCGTCGAGGACCAGCTGTACCTTATCGTCTTCGCCTTCCACATTGACTGTGACCGTAACGTTCTTAGCTTCACCTGAAAGAACATATACTCCGGCTTCATCAATGGTTACATCGTTGTTGTCTGAAACAGTGATGTATTTTGCATCGGTAAGATCTGCTGTCTGGGCAAGATCTCTCTTTGTGATCTTAATGCCTGCAGCATTTTCAGTTGAAGAAGAACTGCTGCTCTGACTGCTCGTTGTTGTTGTTGTTGTCTGACTGGTACCGGAAGAAGTGGAATCTTTCGTTATTGTTGTTGTGACTGTGTTTCCGGTTTCTTCTGTCTTGGTCACGGTAGTGGTCACTGTCTGTGTTGAAACAGAATTAGCCGTTGTATTTGCAGAACAACCGGATAGTATTGTCAGGGATATGATACCGGCTATTACTGAATAGATAATGCTTTTAAATAATTTCTTCATTTCTTTCTCCGCCATTTTATTTGTCAAAGCCCTTTTAACTTATTGACGGATTCATTCTATTTGGCGAACCTTAAACGATACTTAAAATTCAGAAAACTATTTAAGTTTGCTGTAACCGGTCTTCTCAATATAATTCTGACCGTCTTCAGACAACAGATAATCCAGCATTTTCTGTACATACGGATTGTCCTCATCTGCTCTTGTGATGCAGTAAAGGCCTACTATGGCAGGATATGTTCCGTTTGAAATATTCTCCGGATCAGGGAATACTCCGTCCACGGAAAGAATCTTTACATGTTTTTCCTGGTTAAGGCCGATAAGAAAATACCGGAATGTATATCCCATTGCTCCGTCTTCATTTGCATACTGGGCAACATGACTGACAACCCCACCCATTGCATCGACTGTTTCATAGCTCATGGGCTTTTTCAGTGGGACATCTCCCATAAAATATTCCATCATCGTTTGGGATCCTGAGTTTGCAGGTCTCTGAAAAGCCGTGATCTTCTGATTTTTACCGCCGACTTCATTCCAGTTGGTGATTTCACCGGAATAAATCTTCCTGATCTGTTCACTTGTCAGGTTATCCACAGGATTATCCTCTTCAACAAAGAAAATGAAGGCTTCCCGTCCGATAGGAGTCTGGACCACTTCAACTCCTTCTCTGTTGGCTTCCTCAAGCTGATTGGCTGAGAGCCTGGCACCGAACAGCATATCAACTTTGTTTTCAATCATCCTGTTAAACGCATGGACTGTATTTGTGAAAGTAATGATTTTACCGTTCTGATAGGCGTAATCTGACTCAGATGCATCTTTTTCAATCCCGGCAATATTCTCATAGAAAGCCTTTCCAAGACCTGAATAAAGAGGATAACATGCTTCTGCTCCGTCAAGGATCGGCATATCTTTTTCTTTTTTGATAGTGAAGGGAACATTTTCGGGAAGAACGAGTTTTGACGGATCGCTGTATGGATAATAATCGCTGAAATCAGTACTGGAATAGCCGTGCATGTAGTCAAATCCGTGTCCGGTATACTTTCTCTGAGGACTGTTCTTATACATTGTCACAGATATTCCTGAACATACAATTATCAGTGCCGCCAGAGCACATAATGTGATTTTTGATTGTTTGGATATTTTAACTGGAGCAGGCCTGTTGGGAATGGCGGTGCTGTCTTTCTCAACATATTCGTTGAATTCGGAAACTTCCTTTGTTTCCAGTTTTTTATTTCTGAAAAGAGCTGTAACTATTATGGAAGCATATGTCATTATGCCTGCTATCGTCGTAGCCGGATAATCCTGGAGCAGGGCATTAAAGACGATAAGAGGCAGGAAAGGAGCCTGGGGTATATTTGCACTAAACATTTCCCTTGCTTGGGGATATCCGTCTGAAATGATAAACAGTAGCGTAAACTGGAGTACAGACCAGGCAATCATACACTCGAAGAATATGATGCCTCCCTTCGGATATTTATTCTTGAGTGTGCATAATAATGTCCAGCCGAAGGCAAGGAGAGCACAAACAATTCCTTCGGCAAAACCGACCAGTAACCATTGCGTGCCGTAGTCGAATTGCCAGGTCAGATCATCAAAGATAAGAAATGCAATTATTCCGATAATTGAGGCAATCAGAGACAAAAGAATGAAATCACGGAAAAAGACGATCAGAAAATTCTTCAGTTTTATATTCATGATGCAGCCCTCCCTGATATACGGCGAATTCCTCTGTCATTCCGATTTTAACTTCTGCGGTGTCGTTTGGCAAAAAAAGAACTCTGACATCCGTCAGAGTTCTTGATAGTTAACAGTTAAAGATAATGTTAAGGTCGTTTGCTGCCGCAGATTGAACAGAAATTGCCGGTGTTCTTATTGCCGCAGCCGGGACAGGTCCATTCCTGGGATGCTCTGTCCTGGGTGATGATGCCGAGAAGCTGTGCGACCTGTTTTCTGTTGTCTTCCTTGATGGTTACCTTATCGATCTTGAGTGATTCAATGGTGATGCCCATGAACTGGCACAATGATTTTGAAAGATTCTTAATTGAATCTGATGCAAGAAGATCATCGGCATGTGCGGGCAGTTCATTCGGTAAGCCATACTGTCCGTTCATGGTCTCAGTGCTGATGGCATTCTTGAGACCGGTTGAGAATCGGGCAAGGATCACAGAGTCTGAAGGCTTGACTGCAACATACTTTTCCTTGTCAGCAATGCTGTAACCGAAGGTGCCGCTGACCTGGATGGGAACTTCCGCATAGATGTTCTTTTCAGGATACTGGAGGATGAATGTGATCCAGTTGTCCTTGAGAACAGGATCTTCTGCAGTGTTGAAAGCGATGTCACGTACAGGCATCTTTTCTGCAGGTTTTGCAGCTGCAGGGGCGGCATTGGGTTCAAATTTCTTGTATGGCTGGGGCTTTCCGCCGTTAAGTACATCTACGATGCATTTTGCTGCATTCATATAGTTGGCATAATCTGAATCTGCCATTCTGGGATCGTTGTCTCCCTCAAATCCTTCTGCAAAGTTCTGACCTTCGAATTTTACGGGAAGATCGTTGAGCTTGAATTCAATCTCATCAAAATACGGATGATCGAGCTTGATGTTGATTGTGAAATCATAGCCGTAATTATATCGTTTGGGGGAATAGCTTACACGTTTGATGTCACCGTTGAAATCCTTTGTTTCCTTAAGTATCTCTGTCTTTGTTTCAGGAACATCATAGCTGACTGTTCTGATCATGGCGAGAGTCAGAACATCAGGATTTGCTTCAAGAAGATCGCTGTCTTTTGCACTGGTGATCATGAATGTGTTCAGATGTGAGTTGAAAAGGAACCTGTATTTATCAGTGGGGACCTCATATGTCTTTTCAAATTTTGCAACATTCTTCTTGTTGGACTCTCTGTATTCGAGTTGTGATTTGATCTGATCAACTGTTGCATGTTTCCTTCCATCAAACCAGGGAGAAAGCTTTGCTGCGCAGGTTTTGCAGCAGTTTCCGTTTTCGAGTTTTCTGTTTCCGAGAAGTCCGATTTCAGCGCCGCAAATATCGCAATATTTTTTACCGAATAATCCCATGTTTTCCTCCGCATATATAAAATTTGTGGGTTAACACTTTTTATAAATTGTAGCCATTTCGTAAGGTTTAGTCATCAGTTTTCTTTATTTCCGTACTTTTTTGTTACTTTACATCAGCAAGAAGTCTGAGATGATTGAGCCACGCATACGACTTTACTTCTTTTTCAAGAGTGAACGTTATATACCTTTTGAGCAGCATCTCCGTTTCATTCAGAATGCTGCTGTCAGGCGGTTCATTCTCCAGTTCCTCCCAGGAGTATTTCTGAAGGTCTTTGATCAGCTGACATGTTCTCCAGCTGAGAGGATAACCATAGTAGTGTGAATGGTCACGGCAGTTTGAACAGAGCATTCCGCCGGCACTGGGTGAAAACCCTCCGTGGTTGGATCTGGTTATTTCCGTCTGGCATATAACACACTGGTCCATCTCAGGACGGAATCCCGTATTGGTAAGAAGATTGACTTCAAAATATCTCAGAAGGTAAAGCGGGTAGGGAGTTCTTCCGAGTTCCTTCATGCATCCAAGATACAGATCGAATAACTCCGGGTTTGCTTCTTCATCTGTCGCAAAATGCTCAATAAGTTCTGCCATATACAGCGCATATGAAATGCGGTAGAGATCGTTTTTAATGTTAAGAAATGAATCAATATTCTGACTTCCGATAACAGTATCGATTCCTCTTCCTTTGGTAAGAGTAAGACTGGAATAGGTGAGAAGCTCAAGGTGTCCCGAGAGCTTGCTGTTTGTTTTACGGACTGATTTTGCAAAACCCTGTATCTTGCCGTAGTCAGGCGTGAAGAAAGTCAGGATCCTGTCTGCTTCACCGAGCTTTGTTTTCCTGATTACGATACCGGTTGTTTTATATGTTCGTTCCTTAGCCATACGAACTTAGAAATCTTGACGGCCTTCGAATGCATTGGAAATTGTCGTATCATCAGCATATTCAAGTTCTGATCCAAACGGCAGACCTCTTGCAAGACGGGTGACTTTTATTCCCAATGGTGAAATGAGTTTCTTGAGATAAAGCGCTGTGGTTTCGCCTTCTCTTGTCGGATTGGTTCCGATGACGACTTCCTTGACTGCTCCGTCCTGGAGACGGGCAAGCAGTTCCTGAATCCTAAGATCATTTTCTCCCACACCTTCTGTCGGGGAGATGGAACCATGCAGGACATGGTATCTTCCGTGATATGCTCCGGTATGCTCGATCGCGACGATATCCTGGGGCTGTTCCACGATCAGAACGAGTGTGGGATTCCTGTTCGGATTGCTGCAGATGCTGCATATATCATTCTCGGATACATTGCAGCAAATGCGGCAAAGCTTTGTTTTCTTTTTAAGTGTTATAAGTGCATCTGCCAATGCTGTTACCTGTGTCTCATTGGTACGCAGAAGATAATAGGTTATCCTCTGTGCACTCTTCGGTCCGATACCGGGAAGAGATGACAGTTCCTTGATCAGTGAGTTGATAGGATCGCTTGGCAGTTCAGGCATTAGAATAATCCCGGAATATTCATTCCGCCGGTAACAGACTTGAGCTGATCCGACTGAAGTTTCTGTGACTTTTCGATTGCTGAATTCAAGGTCTTGACGATGGTCTTTTCGATGTCCTGAGGCTTGGCGTTTGCCAGATATTCAGGGTCGAGTTTGATTTCCTTAACCTTCTGAACACCGTTGATTATGACTTTGACTTCGCCTTTTCCTGATTCGACATCAATGTCTGTTTTTTCCAGTTCCTTCTGGATCTTCTTCATTTTGCTGACCATCTCCATGGCCTGTTTCATTTGGCTGGTATCCATTATTTCTCCTCTTGGCGGATTATCGTACCGCCCATTTTTTGTGCTTCTTTAACTAAATAATCTTCACTCTGCGCAAGAAGACACTCGATCTTACAGGGTGAATTGAGATAACTTGAAAACAGATCGGTTGCGATCTTTATATTGCTCTTATTCTCAAACATTTCCTTAAGAGTCGGATATTTGAAAGATAAAGTAAGAACCCCGTTTTTAAGGCTTACCGGTTCAACACCGTTGCTCCTCAGAATATTCATGGCCTGGGATCGCTTGATTGTATTTGAAACGTTTGAGAGAATACTCGTCCAGTTGGTCTTAAGACCTTCGAAAGTATATTTGTCTGCATATTCATTGACAGACTGACTTGTATTCACTGTGCTTTCTGCCGGTTTTGCTTCAGGCTTAACTTCAGCCTTTTTAGACTCAGTCTTTTCAGGAGCAGCTTCGACTGTTTTCTGGACGGGTTTTATTTCGTTTTCCACGGCCTTCTTAACCGGCTGGACAGGTTCTGAAACAACAGGTTTGGGCTCGGCTTTGACGACGGGTTTAGACTCGGCCTTGGCAGCAGGTTTTGTGGCTGTCTTAACAGCTGTTTTCGGCTCTGCAGCAGGAGCTTCTTCCTCTGTGCATGCTTCCACAACACCCAGTTCCAATGGAAGGGTATTGTCTTCTGTCAGCTGATAATCAAGCTTTCCGAAAATATTGAGAAGTCTTATGATCTCTCTCATGGGAAGCTTTTCAGACAGCTTAGTCAATTCTGCTATTTCGTCTGCTCCATAATCGAGAGCATTTTCACAGCCTGTCTTGATAAGCATCATTGCTCTGAGTGTTCCAACTATGTCGGAATTCAGCTGTCTTAAATTGAAACCACTTCTCTGGGCATCTCCGACAGCCTGTATGCCGTCTCTGGCATTTCTGTCTGCAATATAACCGACGATCCTGCTTCCGTTCTTTCCGTCACTTGTTCCAAGCAGTTCTCTGACGTTTGCAATGGTTATGTCTTTTCCGTAATAGGAAATGACCTGCTGAAGAAGGTTCTCTGAATCTCTGAGACCGCCGCGTGAATAATTCGCGATTGCCCGCAGAGCATGTTCCTCAGCAGTGCATTCTTCACTGTCGCAGATGTATTTCAGCTGTTTGACGATGGCATCACTGTTGATTCGTTTGAAATCAAAACGCTGGCATCTTGAAATGATGGTTGGGAGAAGCTTGTGTATTTCGGTCGTTGCCAGTACGAATTTTACATTGGGAGGCGGTTCTTCCAGAGTTTTAAGAAGGGCATTGGAAGCCGAATTGGAGAGCATGTGGACTTCATCGATAATATAGACCTTGTATTTGGCAGTAGCCGGAACATAGCCTATTTTTTCGATAAGGTTTCTTATATCATCGACGCCTGTATGGCTGGCAGCATCGATTTCGATTACATCAAGAGCATTTCCGTTGGTGATATCAATGCACATCTGACACTTATTGCAGGGCTCCCCCTTGCCTTCATTTGTCAGACAGTTGATCGCTTTGGCAAGTATACGTCCAGTGGATGTTTTGCCTGTTCCTCTGGGACCGCAGAAAAGATAAGCATGTGATAATCTGTCATTCGCGAGGGCATTGAGAAGAGTGGTGGTTACATGTTCCTGACCTACTACTTCAGCCAGTGATTGCGGACGGTACTTACGGTAAAAGACCTGTTGTTCTTTACTGCTCTCTATCATAGGATTATTATACTCTAATGGTCGTTCTTTTAATAATTCTAACTTATGCAACGGTCATGTTTAAAACCGAAAACAAGCGGTAAACAACGGACAAATTGGAATAAGCTGCATTATGAGAAGATGATCCTGAAACAGCTCACTAAATAATAAGAAAAGTAGTGAAAGAGAGAAGGAATTAAAATGGATTTAGGTAAATATCTTGCCGATGTCAGAAACAAAAAACCTCTTGTACACAATATTACAAATTATGTGACGGTAAATGATGTAGCAAATGCTCAGCTGGCTGTCGGCGCCAGCCCTCTTATGTCGGACGAATTTCATGAAATGAAGGATATTGCGGCCCTTGCAAGTGCTGTAAATATCAATATCGGTACTCTCTGTGAACGCACGGTGGAAGCCATGAATGCATCCGGAATGGCTGCAACAAGTCTTAAGAAACCTGTCGTATTTGATCCCGTCGGAGTAGGGGCAAGCAAATACAGATATGATGTCGTCAAATTCCTTCTTCAGCATTTTGATCCGACAGTCATCAAAGGCAATGCTTCAGAGATAAGAGTACTTGCTGCAGGTCTGAAGGATAAAGTCGGTATTGATGCCGCAGCTTCCGATGCGGTTACCAGAAATAACCTTGATAAGTTTGCAGTAATGGCAAAGGCTGTTGCCATAGACCGAAGATGTGTTGTCGTGATAACCGGTGCGATCGATGTGGTTTCCGACGGAAAGAAAAGCTATGCCTGTTTCAACGGACATCCTGAAGTCACCCAGATAACCGGTATGGGATGTGTCCTCAGCGGTTTGATGGGAGCTTTTGTTGCAAATGCTGACAACAAGGTTGAAGCAGCACTTTCATGCGTATGCACCATGGGAATCGCAGAGGAGATCGGTTATTCCAATATGCTTCCGCAAGAAGGAAACTCTTCATACAGAAATCATATCATCGATGCTCTGTACAGAATGCTTCCCAGAGATGTTGATGAAAAAGCCAGATACGAAGAAGTTTAATACATCAGATTAAGTTACTGTTTTCTGAATAAAAAATCTGCATGATGAGTGCAGATTTTTTGTTTGGGATATTTATTTCTCTTTTTGTTTTTTTATAAAGGAATCTATCAATCCGGCCGTCTGTTCCTGCTGCTCTTCTGATGTTATAGATGACTGTCCGTCAAACAACTGGGTGCCGTAGTTTCCGAATTGGGAGTGGTTCCCTCCGGAGATGATATATTCCTCGGATTTCCCGTTAAGACGATTCTTTGACAGTATCCTGTCTTCTGAACCGTAGATGACGATCGTGTCATCGGCAGGATAGCTCTTGTATTCGAATGAACCAAGATGTATCAGTCCGGCTGTTTCTTCAATGTGATTTTCGGAGAACAGTGCAGCCGATGATCCTCCCAGTGAATGACCGGCAATGAACCACCTGTCTATTTCGGGATATGCATCCATGATCGTCTGCGCGGCATTGAAGTCCAGTACTGCGAGGTGCAGGAAAGGCTTGGAAATAAAACATATATATCCGAAGTCCTGAAGTTTCGACATAAGAGGAAGATAAGAAGTGCTGTCAATATTGGCGCCCGGATATAGGATGATGCCTGTCTTATCTGTCTGACTGTCATAACCTGCAGGTGTCAGTACATACCATTTATCTGTTGATTCGAGCTTTTCATCTGAATTAAGTTCAGAGCCGTTGAGCACTGCGAGGGCAGTGCTGTCGGCTTTGTAGTGCATCCCAACAAAATAGATGATATTCAATATCAAAAGCAGGATCAGAGCTGTGAAAAATGTCAGAATGATCCTCTTTTTTGTTTTCTTTTTTGCCATATATGCATAAAAAATGCAGGAGTCTCTTCCCCTGCATTTTTTTGATCTCTTTCTTAAATCTTAAAATACTGTCGGAACGTCTCTAGCAGCATCTTCAATGTTCTGGAGTTTTTCCTGAACCTGCTGCTGTCTCATCTTCATGACAGGCATAAGCTGGGTTGATCTGGTGTAGTAATCACGTACGATAGGTATATCAGCCAGTTCACTGAGGATAACAGTGATATCCATCTGTGAATCACCGCTGGGATAATCTCCATTTCGGATAATGGCATTGGGCGCCAGATCTTTAAGCCAGTCGCCTAACTCCTTGATAAGTCCCATGTTCATTTCTTTTGCAGGGGCCGAAATCAGATACATTGCTCTGCCTGCGTCAGCGGCATCACACTGTGCAGATAATTCGGAGATTGCCTTATCCATAATCTGAATACCCTTGTGAGTTTCACCGCTCTTATCAATGAAGTTTCCTTTGTTGAAACCAAGTGACCAGCCGAGTCGTGAAGAGCTGTGACCGAGTACTGTCCAGCCTGAAAGACTCTGAATGGTATCACCGGCATCAAGAGTCTTGGAACCGACTTTCTTTGCTTTCTTTTCTTCACCGGCGCAGAGCAGGTTGTAGAAAGGTTCGACCATTGCTTCATTGATCTGATTAAGATTGTATCTGAGTGACTGTTCTTTCTGAACATATCGCTGGTTGTCTACCAGGAAAACACAGTCTGCAACAGATGATACAGACTTCAGACAGACTGCTGTGTTGTATACGGCTCTTTCTTCATTCTGTCGTTCATGTTCAAACGGAAGAATGACCATTGCATATACGGGCTTTTCGTAATATCTTTCCTTCACGGTCTTGACCATGATGGGAAGGGAACCTGAACCGGTGCCGCCGCCGGCACTTGCGATGAGCATGAATGCATCTGCTTCATAGAAGTTCTTGGTGTTTCGCATTGCATCAATTACTTTATCTGCATCTTCCTTTGCGATTTCTGCAGCAAGTTCATTGATCTTGCCTACACCATGACCGCCGGTCTTTCTGCTTCCGATCAGGATTCTGTGCTGATAGTCGGGTTTAATGTGAACAAGACCGCTGAGATCAGCAGAATCTGTGTTTACAGCAAAGACTCCCGGACAGATTTCAATGCCGCGCTGTGCACGGGCTTTTTTATTCAGTCGGGCAAATTCATCTGCGATTCTTGAACCGCACTGCCCGAGCCCGATTATCATTAATTTCATGCGTTAATACCTCCAACGCTTATAAGGTAGTCTAATAGCTAATTCTAACTAGTACGCTTCGTGGCTGTCAATTAAAACCCGAAGCTTCCTATGTAAGCAATCAGGTCTGACAGTCTGGTACTGTAACCCCATTCATTGTCATACCATGCAAGTATCTTAACCATATTGCCGCCGATGACCATCGTGCTGAGTGAATCAACAATGGATGAATAGGCATTTCCCTTGAAGTCCATGCTTACAAGAGGCTCATCACAGTATTCAAGGTAGCCCTTGAGATAGGTCAGGGAAGCTTCCTTGAATGCTTCGTTGATCTGTTCCTTTGTTACATCACATTTCAGTTCTGCGACAAGATCGATTGCTGAAACGGTTGTTGTCGGTACCCGGAGTGAAACTCCGTGAAGTTTTCCTTCGAGTTCGGGGATCACAAGTCCTATTGCCTTTGCGGCACCTGTTGATGTGGGAATGATATTGGAACAGGCAGCTCTTGCTCTTCTTGGATCCTTGTGAGTGACATCCTGAAGTTTCTGATCGTTAGTATAGGAATGAACGGTTGTCATCATACCTTTTACGATGCCGAATTTATCGTTGAGGACTTTACAGATAGGGGCAAGACCGTTGGTCGTACATGATGCATTTGAAATGATTTTGTCCTTGGCAGGATCATAATCCTTGTTGTTGACGCCCATGACGAATGTACCGTCGACATTTTTGCCGGGAGCGGAAATGATTACCTTTTTTGCACCTGAATTAATATGGGCTACCGCTTTTGTACCGTCAGTAAAGACTCCTGTTGATTCGATAACAACATCCACACCGTATTCTCCCCAGGGAATGTTGTTGGGGTCTTTTTCTGAAAAAGTATGGATCTTTTTTCCGTTTATTATGATTGAATCATCTGTGCTTTCAACATCGCCTTCAAATCTGCCGTATGTTGAATCCCATTTGAAAAGATGGGCGTTGGCAGGTGCGGTTGAGAGATCGTTCACAGCAACAAGTTCGATTTCATCACTGTGATATTTATACATGCATCTTGTAGTAAGTCTGCCGATTCGACCGAAACCGTTGATACCGACCCTAGTAACCATTTCTCTCTCCTGTTTTTTTTATTTTATTTAGTAAAGGCAGTTATGCCTGCATATTCCGCTTTGTCACCGAGCATTCGTTCAATCCTCAGCAGACGGTTGTACTTTGCAGTTCGCTCACCTCTGCATGTGGCACCGGTCTTGATCTGACCTGTTCCGAATGCAACGGCAAGATCTGCAATCGTTGTGTCTTCTGTTTCACCGCTTCTGTGTGAAATTATTGCCTTCCATCCGGCATCCCTTACCATCTTTATCGCATTGATCGTTTCGGTAAGAGTGCCGATCTGATTAAGTTTGATGAGTACTGCATTTCCGGCGTTTTCTTCGATGCCTTTCTTTATTCGTTCGGTGTTGGTTACGAATAAATCATCTCCGACCAGCTGAATTCTGCCGCCCAGATTCTTGGTGAGCAGTTTCCATCCTGACCAGTCATCTTCAGCCATGCCGTCTTCGATGCTGATGATAGGGTATTCGACATTAAGTCTTGTATAGTATTCAACCATCGTTGAATTGTTAAGCATAAGATTATCTTTTTTAAGTGTATAAATACCGTTTTTGAAGAATTCACTTGATGCTACATCAAGTGCAATGGCACATTGTTCTCCGACCGTGTAGTCTGCATCCTCTATTGCCTGCTTGATCATTTCACACGGTTCTCTGTTGTCATCAACAGCAGGTGAAAAACCGCCTTCGTCACCGACATTGGTCGAATATTTTGAATTTGTAAGCAGTGTTTTAAGCCACTGATAAACTTCGGCTCCCATACGCAGTGCATCACGATATGTCGGAGCACCGACGGGAACTATCATATATTCCTGAAAATCAGTTGCATCGGCTGCATGTTTGCCGCCGTTGATGATGTTCATCATGGGAACCGGCAATATATGTGCATCGGGATTCAGATAGGCAAAGAGCTCCTTCTTTGCTGAATTTGCTGCGGCGTGGACCGCTGCAAGTGATACGCCGAGAATGGCATTTGCACCGAGCTTTTCCTTGTTCGGAGTGCCGTCGAGATCGATCATTTTCCTGTCGATCGCTTCCTGATCCTCGATGTTCATTTTTTCAAGTTCAGGTGCAATTATGTTTTCAATATTGTGAATTGCATTGCGTACACCTTTGCCGCGGAATCTCTCCTTATCTCCGTCTCTCAGCTCAAGTGCTTCATGAGATCCGGTGGAAGCACCTGAAGGAACTGCAGCTGAACCTGTGACTCCGTTGCTCAGTTCCACTGTGACTTCGATTGTGGGATTTCCTCTTGAATCAAGTATTTCCAATGCATCTATATTACTGATTTGTTCCATCTTTCTCTCCTTTTATGATCTTTAAAGCTAAGGCAACTGCTTCAACGGGATCATCACATCTGGTGATAGGGGATTCCTCTCCTTCGCCATTGACCAGATGCCATGATTTCACGCCTATTACGGGTATGCCGTAATACAAAGCGAAAGCAATTTCAGAAAGCGTACCGTAATGCCCTCCGACAGCAATGGCAACCTGTCCGTTGGAAGCCATCATTGCATTCCTAGTGAATCCGATTCCTGTCATTATCGGCATATCGACATATGCGTTTTGGAATGAGGTGTCACTGGTAGGAAGAATACCGATGGTCATTCCTCCTTCGGCTTTTGCCCCGCGGCATACGGCTTCCATTACACCAGGACCTCCTCCGCATACGACTACAGCTCCTGCTTTGGCTATCTCACGGCCTACGATTTCAGCATCTTTAACGTTCTGTTCAGTCGGGTTTGCTGCACCGAGCACAGCTATTCTGATCTTGTCCCCAAGCATTGCGCGGCCGGTCATTTCAGTCATTGCTCGTCCTTCCCGTCGTTGCTTTTTTTTTCTGAACCGTTGTATTTATTCATTGCATATTCAACACCGTTTTCTATGATGTCGATTACTGCTTCACATGCTTTATCAATTGGTGTATTGAGTTCCTGCTTTTCTTCTTTTGTGAAGTTTTCAAGAACATAATCGATCACTTCGTCTTTCTGATGTGATGGATGCCCGATTCCGAGTTTTATCCTTGTGAAGTCCTGGGTGGCTGTCTTTGCAATGATGGATTTGATACCATTGTGACCGCCTGCGCTTCCGCCTGATCTTATCCTCAGTTTGGCAACAGGCAGGTCCATATCGTCATGGATAACGATCAGATCTTCCTTGCTGACCTTGAATTTGCGCATGAGAGCATTTACGGATTCACCGGAATTGTTCATATAAGTCTGGGGACGGGCTAAAACAACATCGGTACCATTGATGGTACCGTGTGCAGTCCTGGCATTGCATTCCTTTTTTGAAAATGATGCGCCTATTTTTTTAGATAACTGTGATACGGCCATGAACCCGACGTTGTGACGGGAGCCTTTGTAGTAATCACCGGGATTTCCAAGACCTACAATTAACTTCATTGTGTCTTATATTTTAACCTATTGAAAGTTTCTTGAAAACTTGTCTTTGTAGTATTCTGGTCTCTTCACAATGATATAATTTATATATATTTTTAGTAGAGATTACAGCGATGAACAAACCTTCAGATAACGATATCAAACGGATCGAATTCCTCAGGGAAGAAATAAAAAGAAACAATTATCTTTACTACGTCCAGGATGCACCGGAGATTTCCGATGCGGAATATGATGCCCTGATGGTGGAACTGAGGAAACTCGAGGAAAAGTATCCTGATCTTGTTACCTCTGATTCTCCGACACAGACTGTTGGAGCAAAACCCCGTACTGAATTCGGTACTGTTGTTCATCCTGTTCCCATGCTTTCGCTTGGAAATGTTTTCAATGATCAGGAAATGACTGACTGGTATAACCGGGTCTGCCGTATGCTTGATGGGGAACCGTTCGAACTCATGTGTGAGCATAAAATGGACGGTCTCGCTATTGCTCTTACTTATGAGGATGGAAAACTGAAGATCGGGGCAACACGCGGAGACGGTATGGTCGGTGAGAATGTCACCGAAAACATAAAGACCATTAAAAATGTTCCTCTCCAGCTCAAGGGATCTTTCCCCGGACGATTTGAAGTCCGCGGTGAGGTCTATATGCCGATCGACAGTTTTGAACGGCTCAACGATGAAAGAAGCAGAAAAGGGCAGTCCCTGTTTGCAAATCCCCGTAATGCTGCCGCAGGTTCACTTCGTCAGCTGGATTCGTCCGTAACTGCTGACAGAGCTCTTTCTGTCATGATCTATCATCTTGGGTGGTATGAAGACGGAGAAATGCCCGATACTCATGAACTGATACTTGATAAGCTTGCCGAACTGGGTTTCACCACCAACAAATACAACAGAAAAGTTAAGGATCTTAACGGTGTTCTTGAATACTACAGGGAATGCAATGATTACAGACCAACACTTCCTTATCCGATAGACGGCGTTGTTGTTAAGGTAAACAGTATTGCTCAGCAGAAGAGACTTGGCGCAATTGCTCATGACCCTAGATGGGCCATCGCATATAAGTTTCCTGCTATACAGAAGAGGACGCTTCTTGAGGATATCGGAGTCAGTGTCGGCCGTACAGGAACAATGAATCCATATGCCATTATGACTCCTGTCGAAGTAGGCGGAGTTACGATATCAAGAGCCTCGCTGCATAATGAGGAAGACATCCTGAGAAAAGATATAAGAAAAGGGGATTATGTCTTTCTGCAGAGAGCAGGAGATGTGATTCCGGATGTTATCGGTCCAACGCCTGATTCCGTCACCAGACCTGACAGGGCTGAACCTTTCAGCATGCAGAAACTGCTCTTTAATGAGGAGAAAGGTTATGCTGCCTGTCCTTCATGCGGTGAAGAGATATTCAGGGAAGAAGGGGATGCAATGTACTACTGTCCCAATGCCGCCTGTCCTGCACAGCTGTCTGAAAGAATAGAACACTTTGTTTCACGTGAAGCCATGGATATCAAAGGTCTGGGGGAACAGCTGGTGGAACTTCTTCTCAGAGAAGGGCTGTTGTCAGATTACGGCGATATTTATTACTTGAAAGATAAAGCTCAGAACCTTATGATGCTTCCTAAATTCGGTGAAAGGTCGACTGCCAAACTGCTTCAGGCAATCGAGGACAGTAAATCAAAATCCGCTGACAGAGTGATATGTGCACTCGGTATCGGACAGGTCGGATCGGAAACTGCATCTCTTCTTGCTGAAACGATCGGCGGTATCGATGAGATAGCAGAAACACCTTATGAACAGCTTGTGGACATCCAGTCGATCGGTCCCAGAACTGCTGACAGCATCGTTCACTTCTTTGAAGATAAGACCAATCTCGAAATCATAGATAAACTCCGAAATGCAGGACTTGCTGTAAGCTATAAACCTGAAAAGAAAGATACTTCAGACCTTCCTTTATCCGGGCTTGAATTTGTGATCACGGGAAAACTTCTCAGATTTACAAGACCGCAGGCTGAAGCACTTATTAAGGAAAACGGCGGTATTGCTAAAAGTGATGTCACCAGGAATACCAGTTATCTTGTTGTAGGTGAGGATCCCGGTTCCAAACTCCAGAAGGCCGTCAAACTGGGCATTAAACAGATCACTGAAGATGATCTTCTCAGGCTGATGGGGACAGGATTCTGATCATGAACCTGTCGGACCGGCTGTTCTTATTACAGGATCCGGAATATCGTGATTTTTCAGCAAAGCTTATGCCGAATGTTGATAAGTCGACTGTGATTGGTGTCAGAACACCCCAGTTAAGGAAATTAGCCAGGGAAATCTACAGGGAAGGGAATTATCAGACATTCCTTCATAATCTGCCCCATAAATACTATGAGGAAAACAATCTTCACGGATTTCTTATTGAACAGATCAGGGATCCGAAGGAATATCTTCAGGAAATAGAAAAGTTGCTTCCTTATATAGACAACTGGGCAACATGTGATCTTATCCACCCGAAGTGTCTTAAGAAGGATCCTGAGCTTGTAATCAAGCACGTAAAGAAGTGGCTTGGTTCCAGCCATACTTATACTGTCAGATACGGTATAGGAGTTCTGCTAAGCGATTTTCTGGACGAACTGTTCAGGCCTGATTATCTTGACTGGGTTGCCGGTGTAAAAAGTGATGAGTACTACATCAATATGATGAGAGCATGGTACTTTGCAACTGCTCTGGCAAAACAGTACAAAGCTGCAATCCCTTTTATTGAGAATGGCCTTCTGGATAAATGGACCCATAACAGAACGATACAGAAAGCTGTTGAAAGCTACCGTATACCTGATGATGTCAAATCTTATCTGAAACAATTCCGTTAATCATAATCAGTTTTTATCGAATTATCAGCTATCCCCAGTTAACTATAAAATTCGCTTATATGATTGATTATTTAGCTTTATTTAAGGATAATATATTGATAGGTGATGTTTTGGAGGTCAATAATAATGAAGAAGTCACTTTTATCTTTTTTCGCTGTATTATTGGTTCTCTGTTCTTTGCTGACAGGATGTCTGTCATCAGATAATAGTTCCAAAAGAGTTGTACGGACACAGATTTTTGAGAGAATAATCAGCGGAGATCAGATTGCTCAGTATGTTCCTTACGGCGCAGACGGTTTGATCAGTCAGTATAACTATTTCAAGTTTTCCTATGCTGACGGAGATACCAAACCATTTTACGGTGAATATGTGACTGCATATATATTCGATAATGCTGCAAATGCGCAGAAGCGTTATACATCACTATACCGGACTTATCAGGACAGAGTTGTCATCATTGACAATGTTGTTTATCTTAACGAGGATCATATACTTGAGGGACATGAACTTGATTACTTCGATGGCTATGAATTAACAGAACAAAAATATCTGGATGATGGCTATGTTTCCATTCAGGAAAAGATTGTGGAGAATAAATAAAATATGAAAAGGATTTTAGCTGTCTTTCTGCTGTTAGTTGTTTTTTCCATATGTGGTTGCAGTTCAGGCAATGCATCATCAACTGATTATAACCAGGTTTTCGAGCGGATAATATCGGGAGATGAAATCAGCCAGTACATTAGTTATGGTACAGAAGGTCTTGTCAGCGAATATGAATATGTTGAACATCACTACCACAGAGATGGATCAAAAGCCTTTGAAACTCAGTTCAACTACGCATATGTCTTTGCAAATGAACAGGCGGCACAGAAAAGGTTCGAGTCAATCAAACGTACATACGGCGACAGCGCAACTATCTCAGGAAAATCAATTTATATAAACCAGCTGTACGTTTATTCCGATTATGAGATGAGCTACAAGCTCAATTTTGAAGAAGAAAAAGCACAGAGACTTTCCAACGGGTATATTGAAGTCCCTGCTGCTCCGAAAGAATGAAATTAATGAGTAATCAAATGGGAAAGGAGTATAAAATGAAAAGAATAATATCATCTATTGTTGCAACAGTATTCATCGCAAGCTTATTCCTGCTTGCAGGATGCGGTTCAAAGGGTTCGACTGATTTTTCACAGGTATTTGAGAGAATGATTGCAGGTGATCAGATCGCTCAGTATATTCCCTATGGCGCAGAAGGACTTATCAGCGAATATGAATATGTCGAACATGTCTATCATCAGGGTGAAAGCAAAGCATATCTTTCAATTTTCAGAACAGCATACACTTTTGATACAGAGGAACATGCACAGAAGCGTTTTACTACACTTCAGAGAAGCTATAAGGATGATGTTGTCATCCTTGGAAGAGCTGTATATGTAAATCAGGAATTCAATAATTCCAATGTCGGAACCATTACAGGCGGACAGAGAACTTATGATGAAATGTTCGATTATATGGCAGATCAGGGATACACACTTATAGAAGAACATGATCCAACAGGTACCAATCCAAACACGGCTTCATAAATAGTTTTTACCTAAAAACGGACTGTATCCAACCCCTCGGATACAGTCCGTTTTTTTTACTGTTGAATACTATTTAGTTTATAAGTTTTCCGTTCTGTATTTTTAACTGACGGTCGGTATTTGCAACCAATTCCAGGTTATGGGAACTCATCAGTACCGATTTGCCGTCTTTGCATTCTTTCATAAATACTTCTGTAATCAGCTTCGCATTCTCGGGGTCAAGATTGCTTGTTGGTTCGTCTGCAATTATCAGTTCGGGATTATGAGCAAGAGATCTTGCGATTGAAACCCTTCTCTGTTCGCCGCCGGAAAGACTGGCAGGGTAGGAATTCATCAGTTCCTTAAGGCCGAGTGTTTCTATCAGTTCGTATGCTCTGTCAGTATTTCTGTCCTTTCCGAGATAAAGAGGAAGGCAGATATTTTCCAGGACCGTAAAATTCTGCATAAGATTCTGTCCCTGGAGTATATAGCCTATTTTGGTGTTTCTGAGATGGCTGAATTCATCCTTGCTCAGTTTAAGCAGGCTTTCTCCGTTCATTTCAACAGTACCGCTGTCCGGTTTGACCAGTCCTGCGATCATGCTGAATAGTGTTGACTTGCCGCATCCGGAAGGACCGATCACGGCAACGAATTCACCTTTGTCCAGTGAAAAGGAAATGTTATCTACTGCGAAGAATTCTTTTTCTCCGCGAGAATACTTCTTTGTGAGTTTATCGACTTTGAGTTCCATGATTATTCATCCCCCT
>JAEEGI010005764.1_pt1 | contig 28374 bp, 29 predicted proteins | sample 8958751 | NCBI WGS metagenome assembly JAEEGI01 (sample SAMN16246545, study PRJNA631951) | gut metagenome | biome: gut microbiome; feature: rumen; material: KS-attached | host: Bos | place: Iran: Karaj | collected 2018-10 | reverse complement strand
AGGATCCCGAAACGGCGGTCCAGCAGCTGTATATCGCTTTCTCCCAGTACGATCTCGTTTTCCGTCGTCCTGCCGGTCTCTTCGATCGCTTCATCATATCCCGTCAGGGCATCAAAAGGCGCAAACTGTGCCGCACGGTCATATTCAGACATGTGTCTGCGGCCTTTGGAAACAAAACGGGGCATATCGATGATGTCATCATAGCGATGGGGATCTTTTTCACTCATTCCCTGTGTCCTCCGATCTGTTCGTTGCGCTGCTTGCCGGTAGCGCCTTCTTCAAAACTGGTGCCCTTGAGCACGGAATTCTTGCCGAAACGCTGCTTGATGTTCAACAGTGCTCTTGCAAGATCCTCTTCCTTCTTTTCGTCTTCCTTTTCCTTCTTCAGCTGTGCCTCCGCTTTTTCCGGATCATGGAAAAGGTCGAACTGCTCGACTCTGACTTTTTCTTCCGCCTTCTTCTTTGCCAGGACATGATCAGCGTTGATGTTGACTCTGCGTATCAGCAATGAAGGATCGACTGCCTCATTATACATTTTCATGAAAGCTTCTTTGATGATCTTCACTGAAGATGTCGGTGATCTTAAAGGCATACTGGCACCGGCCGGTTTGGCTGTCTTTCTGCCGTACCAGTCATAGGTGATCTTTCCGTTGTAGTCGCTCAGATCGCTGCTGGTGTCATAGCCGATATACAGGCTGATGTGATCGGTCACGAGTCCTTTCTCAACCAGATCCAGGCACAAAGAATCGATCATCTCCTTGCATACGACCCTTGCTTTCTCATAGGTATACGGTTCCATCAGGACCTGTCCGGCCCCCAGTGAAGAGCTCTGCGGAACATAGGCCTTGATCTCTTTCATCGTACAGGATTCATAGCCCCAGGCGTGGTCGATCAGCAGTTCCGCATTGATGCCGAATTCATCATAAAGCACACCGTCCGCTCTCAAAGAGAAACGGGCGATGTCACCCATCGTATGGATATTGTATTTCTCAAGACGCTTCATGATGCCCTTGCCGATCCTCCAGAAATCACTTAAAGGCTCATGCGTCCACAGGATCTTCCGGTATGACATCTCATCAAGCTCTGCGATCCTGACGCCGTCCTTATCGGCTTTCTGATGTTTGGCGACGATATCCATCGCGACTTTGGCCAGATAGAGATTGGTCCCGATACCGGCCGTTGCGGTGATGCCGGTATTGACCATGATGTCTTCGATGATCTTCATCGTAAATTCATGAGCATTCATGTGATTGGGACCCAGATAATCCGTCGCATCGATGAAGACCTCATCGATCGAGTAGATATGCAGATCCTGTTTGGAGACATGCTTCAGATAGATGTCATAGATCTTGGTGGAGTATTCGATATATAAAGCCATCCGGGGCATGGCCACGACATAGTCAAGGGCTAAAGAGTCATCTTCCAGCAGCTTATGCAGATAGGCAGACTTCCCCGAACAGCCTCTCGCTTTTCTTCTTCTTTCTTCGTTGATCTTTTTAACAGCCTGTTCCACTTCAAAAAGACGGGGACGCCCCGGGATACCGAATGATTTCAGTGCCGGCGAAACAGCCAGACAGATCGTCTTGGAAGTCCGACTCTCATCTGCGACCACCAGGTTGGTGTCAAGCGGATCCAGTCCCTTCTCTACGCATTCCACCGATGCATAAAAAGACTTCAGATCGATCGCGATGTATGTCCTCTTCTTTTCTTCCATACAGTCTTATTCTATCTTATCGGAACATCTTTCACTGTCCGAATTATTTCTCTTTACAGTACGATCCATTCCTTGATCAGCGCAAAGAATTCCCTTGTATAATAATGCGGCAGCAGTATCAGTAATCCGTGTCCGCCTTTGCAGGATATGTTTCTATAACCGATCTTCTCTGCGATATAGGAAGCCCGATACAGATGATAGAGAGCCGATACAATCACGGTTTTTATTTCTTTCGGATCCTTTCCGTCCTTTACGATCAGATCATAGGCATTGCTCAGATTCTGCAGTGTATCATAGCTTTTGTTTTCCATGATGATCCTGTCTGAACTGATCCCTTTCTTTATGAGGTAATCGGCTCCGCCTTTGGCTTCAGAGACCGGTTCGAAATCTCCCCGGGCACCGGTCGTGATGACCTTCGCTTCCGGATTTTTCACAAGATATTCATAGGCGCTCTCGAGTCTTGCCCGATAATCCATCGAAGGTCCGTCTTCCTTCATCTGCGAACCCAGCACGATCAGATAGTCGGCATCCTTTTCAGCCTCTTTGATTCCATAACTGACGATCCTGATCTCAACAGCGGTGAAAAATACTGCCAGGACCACAAGGACAGAAACAAGGATCTTTGTCAGGCCCGGATCCATCCTCTTCATCAGAAAAGAAAAAACGATCAGAAAGATACCTGCACACAGATAAAAGAAATTGAAAATATTCCCGAAACGGATCAGAGCCAGAACGGCCAGTCCGTATATCAGAAAAACAATGCCCGTCACCAACATAATCTTCCTCACTCCTGCTTCCATGATCCCGTTATCCCACAGTCACTTCCCGATTGAAGAACTCCCGAAAGTCATTCCTGATTTTTTCAAGTACTTCTTCCGGAAGATATCTTTCTGCACATTCATAAAGTTCCCGGCAATGAAAGTCAAAAGGAAGGATATATTTCCGCTGACTCTTTTCAACTGTTTCCGGATCACCTTTCCCCGACCAGCTGAAGACACATTCCTCATCACCCAGACCGATCGCCGATCTCAGTTCCAGATCAAAATCACCGCCATAGCCTTCACAGATCGCCTTATCGATATAGCGGCAGTAATAAGATCCGTATCCTTCCATCCCATATTCCTTCCAGCTATCATACCAGGCGCATTTTGAAACAACAGACTCTGTACGGTCATCATAAAAAGACAGGGAAGAGATGTTCTCTCCTTCTTTCCCCTTCCATTCGCCATTGAGGAAGAACTCATTCATATCCTTCTTCAGCGAATGAGATGCCATCCTTTTTCCTCTTTGTCTGCCGTATTCCTCGGTAATCTTTCTTATCAGATCCTCACCTGCTTCTTTTCCGTAGTGTTCGATCGTATGTTTACAGATGAGGGCATACAGCAGGGCGTGATGTCTGATCTCCATAGTTTTATTGTGAACTGAAGTTTGGAAAAAGAAAAGGGATGAGCTGTTGACAGGAAGGTACATTCAATATATAATCCATATTATATAACATATGTTATATTAAGGAGTGAGATATGCCGCCGAAAACAAAAATCACAGAAGAAATGATTGTTGATGCCGCTTTTGCGATCATCCGGGAAAAAGGATATGAACAGCTCAACGCACGAAGCATAGCTGCTTTCCTGAACTGTTCCACCCAACCGGTCCTCTATCAGTTCAGAACAGTCGATGAGATCAGACAGGCCGCCTACCGCAAAGCTGATGCCTTTCACAGCGAATACATCATACCCAAAGGAAAAGATGAGGAAGCGATGCTGACGATGGGACTGAATTATGTGCGCTTTGCCCATGAAGAAAAGAACCTTTTCCGTTTTCTCTTTCAGACCGATCATTTTGACGGAATGAATATTGGGACCCTGATGAAAGGCGAAGAACTCAACGACATCATCTCTGTCATATCCGGCGGGATGAACTGTGACGAAGATCAGGCAAGAGAGATGTTCATCAGCTACTTCTGCCTGGTACACGGACTGGCAAGCCTGCTGGCAAACAACTCCATGGAATATGATGAAGCACTCTGCCGGAAGATGCTGGAAGATCACTTCCTTCTTCTGACAGGACAGAAAGGATAAAAGGATATGCGCAGATTATATGACAAAAACGAAGTGACCTTTGCGGTCCTGTGGATCGTTTTCTACTGTGTCCTCATGGCAAACATGCAGGGGACTTACGGCTATGAGGGATTCCCGACCTTTGCAGCACTGGCTGCGATCGCGGCTGCGATCTTCTTCTTTGTGAAACATGAACATCTTGAAGCGAGATACGGACTGGACCACTGGCCCAAGGATACAAAACGCTATCTGTATCTGATCCCGATGTGGATCGCTGCCACCGGCAATCTATGGAGCGGCTTTGGCATGGAGTATCAGGGAGTTCAGCAGCTGCTTGCGACACTGTCCATGGCACTGGTTGGATTCATCGAAGAAATGCTTTTCAGAGGTTTTCTGTTCAGGGGAATGCTGAAAGACGGAAAGACGCTCAATGCGATCATCATTTCCTCGCTCACCTTCGGGATCGGACACATCGTCAACCTCTTTGCCGGACACGCAAGCTTTGAGACATTCGTTCAGATCTTCTTTGCGATCTCCTGGGGATTTATCTTCACAATGGTCTATTACAGATGCGGAAGCATCCTTCCCTGCATCCTCGCTCACAGCATGATCGATGTCTTCTCCCTGTATAATAAAGAATCCCTGCTGATGGACTGGGTCTATATCATCTCAACGATCGTGATCGCGATCCTCTACTGCGCCTATCTGTACAGGATCGGAAACAAAGAAAAGGTCTGATCATAGAAAAAAACCGTCAATATATAAAAACGGATATGATTGCTCATATCCGTTTTCTTCAGTCATTAAAGTACAGACTTATTCTGCTTTGGCAGCGTCCTTCTCTTCTCTCCACTTTGCGTAAGTTTCGAGTTCGGAAGAGTTTACCTGCAGAGCCAGACCCAGGACTGCCAGGTCATCGACAGCGCCGATTACCGGGATCTTGTCAGGGATCAGATCCTTGCCCTTCAGCATATAGACAAGAGCTCCGACCATGGAGACAACGACCTTCGGAGATACTTCAGTGTATTCCTTGGCGATGTAGCTGCGGATCATAGAAAGCATCAGCGGCAGCTTTGCTGCATACTGACCGACACCCGGGATGTCCTTCAGCTTCTGTTCTGCACTCTGTAAGATATTTTCCAGAGCAGCAGTGTCCTTCATGATGGCTTCTACCTTGGCAGAAGATTCATCCAGTAATTCCTGAATTTTGTTTTTATCGAGATCCATTATTCATCCTCCTTTATCCGATATCTATTATATATTATTTGTTTCCGTCTTTGAATTTTTCCGCAACGCTCGGCGCATTCCTCGTCAGTTTTTTGATCGTCAGATCCTGAGCCTTGTCATTGGCCAGACGAAGATTTCTGTCGGATGAAAGCAAGTCGGCCTTTGTCTTCTCCAGAGACTTGATCGTCTTGTCGATATCATCGATCGCATCCTGGAACTTGCGGGAAGCCAGTTCGTAATTGCGTGAGAAGGCATCCTTGAACGCATTCATGTTGTTCTCGAAGTTCTTGTAATCCACGTCCTGATTCTGTACGGCGATCAGCTGTTTCTTATAAGACACGGAATTGAGGTTTGCGTTCCTTAATAACGTGATGATCGCGATGAAATTCTGCGGACGGATCACGTACATCTTTTCATAACGGTGAGACATGTCGACGATCCCTTCATTGTAAAGATCGTTGTCCATCTCCAGCAGAGATACCAGTACCGCATACTCGCAGTTCTTGTCTTTACGGTCTTTGTCCAGTTTGGCAAGGAAGTCTTCGTTTTTGTGCTTGGTCGCTGTTTTATCTGCTTCATTCTTCATCTCGAACATGATCGAAACGATCTCTGTTCCCTCATCATCGTAGTCCCGGAAGATGAAATCACCTTTGGAACCCGTGGAGATGTCGTTGTCTTTTTCAAAATATGCATTCCTGAACAGAGGTCTCAGTCTGTTGAACTCATTCAGACAATGCTGCTCAAGATCTTCGCCGATCATCTTGGTCGACTGTCTTGCCTTGAAATCCTTATAGTAAGCGATCAGATCATCTTTGTCTTTGATCTGTTTCTGATAACCTTCCTTCAGTGCATCGGCATTGGCCTTGAGTTCGCTGATCTCTTCGTTTTTCTCCTGCAGGGCTTTGGCCAGATCGAGCTGATTCTCGGTATCCTTGTTTTTCAGCTTTGCGTTCAGGGAATCGATGATCCTATCTTTTTCGGAAAGTTCGGATCTCACCTTGTTCAAAGCTTCCATCACTGTCAGTTCATTTTCCCTGTCTTTGCCGGAAAGTTCACTCTTGAGTTTTTCGATCAGAAGATCCCTGTCGTTCAGGGCTCTCTGGTTCTCGCTTTCCGTTTTTGTCTTTACCAAAGCAAGCTCTCTTTGAAGCTTCTCTTCGTATTCTCTGTCTCTTTTTCTCAGCTCCTCATTGAACTGATGGTCTCTGACCTGTTTTACGATCGAATCATAGTTCGACTCATCGATGGTGAATACTTCACCGCAGTTTGGACATTTGATCTGATTCATAAATCCGTCCTTTCTTTTTATCTGATTCTATCAGCAGTGTGTTACAAAAAAACGCACTGCCCTTAAATCTGTCTGTTATCTTCCAGTATCTTCAATCCCTCTTCCGCATCGCAGCCGATGATCTCCTGGATCTTTCTGAAATCGTATTTCTCATGGAGGTGATCCATCAGCGAAAGCAATTCCTTTTTCCCGTATTTCCTGATGAACATCGCCAACGCCTTTATGGCTTTCCCTTCATCTCCGCTTCCGTAGAAACCTTTGAAACAATTATCCAGTTCTTCACACTCATAGCAGCCGTCGATCCCTTTTTCTTCGCAGCAGGCAGCATTCGTACAGATGTTGTCCGGACAGCAGACTGCATAGGAACAGGTATTATATATTGTCCGGCAGAAACCGCACCTGTCTTTCAGAAAACAGTGATCACAGGACAGACCGCAGTATGCGACAGGGTCGACTCCTTTTCTTGCTTCGAGATAAAGTCTGTTTTCTTCCGACTGTTTTTTATCCATGGCGATCCTCCCTGTTTCTGATGATTCACAGACCCGTCATATGATATGCTTACATCTATTTTATCATCTGCATCCTATCTCCCTGTTTGAAAACAAAAATAAAAACAGATCTTTCCCCATGAAGTCATTTTCAAAAAGCATGATGCGATGATATGATGAAATCAGAAGAAGGAGTCATACTCCGGAAAGGATAAAATCATAATATGTTACATGAAGTCAAATTCAGCTCTTTCAACGAGCGGGATCAGGTCTACGGCTGGATCTATGTCCCTGCCTGCAAGCCTGTCGGCATCATTCAGCTCATCCACGGTTTCGGTGAGCATTCTCGCAGATATCTGCACATGATCACTTCATTCATGGAAGCCGGCTATATCGTGGCAGCCGATGACCATGTCGGACACGGCAAGACAGCTCTGGAAAACGATACCTGGGGCGACTGGGGCGACAAAGGCTACACCACGATGATGGAAGATGAGAAGAAGCTCCATGATCTGGTCGTTGAGAAATATCCGGATCTGCCTTATTTCATGTTCGGACATTCCATGGGCTCATTCATCACCAGACAGTACATCGCCAAGTACGGCAAAGATCTGAAAGGCGCGACGATCTGCGGAACGACCGGTGTCTGGCCGAATCTTGATGACAATATCGCCATCGTCAAAAAACTCGTCGATGAAGGAAAGGGCGCAGAATCCGATCCAACACTTGGTGCGACCTTCATGGGCTGGATGTTCGCAAGATGCTCGGAAGGCGTCAAGCTGGGCAATGAATGGATCTGCGATTCTCCATATGTACAGACCGACCATGCCGAAGACCCCTTCGACGCATTCACCAAACCGACATCCAACAGAGCCTGGTACTACTTCCTGCTGATGATGAAAGACATCACCGGAGAAGTGTGGGCTGAAAAAGTTCCTGATGAACTTCCGATCTACAACATTGCCGGTGATCAGGACCCGGTCGGACAGTACGGAACCGGTGTCTATCAGACAGCCAACTGGCTCACTGATACCGGACACGATGTCACGACAGTCTTATATACCGGATATCGTCATGAGATCCACAACTACAGCGACATCAAGGAAGATGTCGAACAGGGTATCATCGATTTCTTCGATTCCTGTATCTTCTGATCCTATACAAATGCAGGGCCGCATCAGCGGTCCTGCTTTTTCTTTTTTTCTTTGACGTAAATGATCTTGGGATGATTGTTGGGTCCTCCGTAGCTGACGCTTCCGTCCTCATGGACATAGACATCATTCACACAGTATCTGTCGATCGCCGGAACGACCGGCTTCTCGATCCTATATTTTTCCTGACCCTTCTTACACTCCAGTATCTCTCCCGGTGGAATCAGATAATATCCGAAAGGCGTATCAGTCTCCAGACCCTTTTCTCCCTCGTTCACAAGATAAACCGGCCGGTAATCGTCTGACCAGGAAAAGAATTTCAGTCTGTTGTTTTTGTATGGAAAGAAACGGAAATCAAAGAGGGGATCATCTTTTATCTGACAGAACACTTCGTCCTGAAACATCCCCTGCTTCACCCGACAGGTATCATAAATGACCGGTTCTTCTTCCGGTGCCTTGATGATGAAACAGTCGAGATAATAATCCTTTTTGTCCGAGAAAACAAAGACGGTTCCGATCGTATTCTCTCTAATAAACGATAGTATCCTGTCAGCGTTTTTCATTGAAAATCCTATAACGACCGATTGACACTGTCTTCAATCGTGGGGATGCCGCTTTCTTTTGCGTAAGCATCGACATTCTCTTTCCTGACACCGAACTTCTGCAGTGTTCCGGCGCCGCCGATACAGCCTCCGGCACAGGCCATGCCTTCAACGAAGTTGCCCTGCAGCAAATCCTTGGTCTTCTTTAACATCGCCACCCTGCACATCTCGATGCCGCTGCAGGTCTCAGGCTTCAGTTCCAGAGATGAAGATATCTCCTTTAATCCTTCTGCCATCGCTTCTGTCAGACCGCCGGAACGCGCAAAGACTCTTCCGAAATAAGAAGCCTGATCCAGTTTTGTCTCCTCCAGGTCTTCCAGTTCGATTTCTCTGGAATCAAACAGGGCCTGCAGTTCTTCAAAGGTCAGAGCGACATCCACATAATTCTTCACTTCATCCTTCATGACTTCAGCCTTCTTGGCTGTGCAGGGTCCGATGAAAATAATGCTGCAGTCTTCGTCTTCTTCCTTGATCCTCTTCGCAATGGTCGCCATCGGCGAAAGATTGTGAGAGATATAGGGTACGAAATCCGGGAAGTTTTTCTTTACATAATCCACGAAAGCCGGACAGCAGGATGAAAGCAGGAAACCTTTTTCATCCAGTTCCTTCGCTTCGTTATAAGCGACCATATCGGCACCCTTTGCCGTTTCGATCACGTCATAAAAACCGAGCTTCTTTAATCCGGTCACGATCTGACCGAGTTTCACTTCCTTGAAACTGTCTGCGATCGCCGGAGCCAGCAGGGCATAGACCTTGAACTCCGTATTGTTCCTGCTCTTGAGGATATAGTCGATCGCATCCAGAATAAAGGACTTGTCCATGATGGCACCGAAAGGACACTGCGAGATACAGGCACCGCAGTTGATACATTTGTCATGATCGATCCTGGCAGCCTGTTCCTCATTGGGAACGATGGCCTTGACTGCGCAGGCGTTCTCACAGGGACGCTTGCGGTTGATGATGGCTGTATACTGGCAGGCTCTGGAACAGGCACCGCAGTTGATGCACTTGTTTTTGTCGATATGGGCCTGATGGTTCGCATCGAATACAATCGCATCTCTCGGACAGGCGTCTTTGCATCTCTGTGCCAGGCAGCCTCTGCAGGTGTTGGTCACTTCATAGCCGCCGATCGGGCATTCGTCGCAGGCAATGTCGATGACTTCGATGATGCCGTCTTCCTTGCGGTTGCCGCCCATGGCCAGCTTGACCCTTTCCTGAAGGATCGCTCTTTCCTTGTAGACACAGCAGCGCATCGTCGGGATCTTTCCCGGCAGTATCATCTTGGGTATATCCAGGACATTTTCCACCAGATTTCCTTCCCAGGCTTCCCTGGCAACTTCCTTGAGCACCTGATATTTCAGGTACTGTATCTTGGTTTCAAACTTAGAGTTGCGCATAGAGTTCCTCCAGTCCTTTTTCATCCATGTAGATCAGACTCTTCAGGAAGCCGGTCTGTTTCCTGATGCCCTTGACAGACTGGGATGCGGCCAGGATCGGCAGCCAGTTCAGGATATCTTTGATCGGGCATCCGCTTTTCTCAGAGAAACAGTCGATGTATTTCTTCGCTCTTTCCTTCTTTCCTTCCACCAGGAACATCATGAACGTTCTGGCGGCATCAGCCTCCTCATTGCCCTGTGTGGCATGAGACCAGTCGCCGATATAGGCATCGCCGTTTCTGTCGATCATCACATTGGACGGGTTGAAATCACCGTGACACAGACAGTTGTGTCTGGGCATCGCTTCAATGCGGTTATGCAGGTCATAACGCAGCGTTGCGGACAGATCGGTCTGGGAGATCTTGCGGTTCATCTTGTCCCGGTGCTTGTTCAGCAAAGGACAGCGCTTGTTCAGCATCTCCAGCTGCAGATCGACAAAGCGTCCGATGTATTCATCTTCTTTTTCAGGCTCCTCATCCATCATCTCTTCCAGTGTCTTTCCGTCAATAAAGTCCGACACCAGTGCCCAGCGTCCGTCTTCCAGGACCTTCACTTCCCTTAAGGCAGGGACCATCAGGCCGCTTTCCTCGACTCTGGCCTGATTAAGCGCCTCGTTAAGGATATCAGCTGTGTTATAGTCTGTGTCGAACACTTTATAACAGAGGCCGTCCTGCGCATAAATCGTTTTGTTGTCGCGTTTGGCGAGTATAATGATCTTTTCTTTTTCCATCATCTTCAATATATCATAATTTCCCGATGAAAAATGCCGGGATCACTCCCGGCACTATTTCATATCATAACAGTTTACTTTGCGGCCTGTAAGACGAATTCATCAAACAGGGCCTTATGTGCTTCGTGTGCTGTCAGCTCCTCCGGATGCCACTGCACGGCCAGGATGTATCTGTCTGACGGAGCTTCAAAGGCTTCTATCACATGATCGTTTGCCGAATAGGCTGTCACGACAAGACCTTTTGCCGGTTCATCGACAGCCTGATGATGGAAGGAATTGACTCTTCTTTCTTGTTTCAGGATAGCGCTCAGTTTCGTATTCTCTTCGACTGTGACCTCATGAGAGAAGGAACCTCTTGGAAGATCCGTCAGGGAATGGTTCTTTTTGCCGGCAGAAGGCAGATCGATGATGAGCGTTCCGCCCATGGCGACGTTCAGTACCTGCAGTCCCCGGCATATGGCAAAGACGGGTTTCTTTGTTTCGTTCAGGACATACTTCAATAAAGTCAGTTCGGTCTCATCCCTTCTTTCATCGAATTCCGCCAGATGCTTTTTATCTGTTTTTCCGTAACGCCTTGGATCGACGTCTTCGCCTCCGGAAAACAGGAAGCCGTCAAGACGCTGCGCAAGTTCCCTCAGAGCTTCTTCATTCAGTCCGACCGGAATGATGACGGGAATACCGCCGCTTTGCGCGACGGCATTTACATAAGTGTTGCTCAGATGATGGATCTGACGGGGATTGATGCCCGAGACCATCTTGTCTTCGATTCCGCAGCTGATGCCGATCAACGGTTTTTTCATAAGCCCTCCTTCTTCAGATAATCTGTCAGTTTTATCTTATACCAAAAAGCCGCTGATTGCGGCTTTCGTTTTTATGCAGCAGTCCACTTGGCGAACTCTTCGTCGGTGGCAAGTACCTTGTGGGTCTCGCTTAAGACGTGTTCGTGCCCTGCCTCGTAGTCAACGCCCTCTTCATCCTTGTTGTAGCTTAAGGCGATACGCTTCTTTTCTACGATCGGATTGGGATGGGGGATCGCTGACAGCAGTGATTTCGTATACGGATGGATCGGATTCTCAAAGATCTCATCGGTCGTACCGGTCTCGACGATATGACCCAGATGCATGACGCCGATCCTGTCGGAAATATACTTGACCATGGAAAGGTCATGGGCAATGAACAGATAAGTCGTGCCCAGATCATCCTGCAGGTCTTTCATCAGGTTGACCACCTGTGCCTGAATGGAAACATCCAGTGCCGAGATACATTCATCGGCGATGACCAGTCTCGGGTTCATGACCAGCGCTCTGGCAATGCCGACACGCTGTCTCTGACCGCCGGAGAACTGATGCGGGAAACGGGTAGCCTGTTCCCTGGAAAGTCCGACCTTGTCGAGGACTTCATTGACCTTTTCATCAACTTCAGCCTGAGAGCTGCACAGGTGATGGATCTCCAGACCCTCGGCGATGATCTCCTTGACCTTCTTTCTCGGATTGAGACAGGCCATCGGATCCTGGAAGATCATGGCCATGTTGGTACGCAGATATCTCTCGTCTTCCTTGGAAAGTCTGCCGGAGATGTCATGACCGTCAAAGATGATCTTGCCGCCGGTCGGATCATAAAGTCTGATGATGGCTCTGCCGGTCGTGGATTTGCCCGAACCAGACTCACCGACCAGACCGTAGGTCTCACCTTCATAAATATCGAAGCTGATGCCGTCGACAGCCTTGGTTACCTGTTTCCTGTTGACACGGAAATACTGTTTCAGATCTTCTACATGGAGAAGCGGTTTTCTTGTTTCACTCATTGAACACCTGCCTCCTTCTTCATCTTTTCGATCCTGACTTTCAGTTCTGCCGGGACTTCGACTTTCGGCGCATGCGGATCGCACAGCCATGATGCGACACGGTGCTGACCGCCGACATCATACATCGGGGGTTCTTCACGGTAGTCGATCTTTAACGCAAACGGGTTGCGCGGCGCAAAGGCATCGCCGACGACCTCTTCCATCAGATTGGGAGGAGAACCCGGAATCGCAAAGAGTCTGTCGGAATCGGTATCGACATCCGGCATGGAACTTAACAGTCCCCAGGTATAAGGATGACGCGGATCATAGAAGACTTCGTTGATGTTTCCTTTTTCCACGATCCTGCCGGCATACATGACGGCGACATAGTCCGCGACCTTGGCAACGACGCCCAGGTCATGGGTAATGTAAATAACAGAAATATTCTTCTTGAGCTGGATCTCCTTGATCTTCTCAAGGATCTTGGCCTGAATGGTGACATCCAGTGCCGTTGTCGGCTCATCACAGATCAGGATATCCGGGTCACAGGCCAGAGCGATCGCGATGACGACTCTCTGTCTCATGCCGCCGGAAAGCTCATGCGGATACTGTTTGAATGTCTTGGACGGTTCATTGATACCGACCTCATCCAGCAGCTTCAGTGCTCTGTCCGCCGCTTCCGCCCTGGAGACAGTCTCGTGTTCCAGGATCGGTTCCATGATCTGTCTGCCGATGGTCATCGTCGGATCCAGTGAAGTCATCGGATCCTGGAAGACCATGGCGATATGTTTTCCGCACAGTTTGTAACGGATATCTTTCTGCGACATCTTGGTCAGATCATACTCGATCTCACTGCCGTCTTTTTCACGGCAGCGGTAGATGATCGAACCGGAATCGATGGTGCCGTTGGAATCCAGGATGCCCATCATCGTCTTGACGGTGACAGACTTGCCGGAACCGGACTCACCGACGATCGCGATCGTCTCGCCCTGGAACAGGTCCAGACGGACACCGCGTATGGCTCTGACAGTACCGTAATTGGTCTTGAAGGAAATATTCAGATCCCTGATCGAAAGCACTCTTTCGTTTTTATCTCTCTTGAATTTTGCCATAGTATCACCTACTTATTTAACATCTTCGGATCAAATGCGTCACGAAGACCATCCGCAAAGAGATTGAAGCACAGCATCAGGATACCCAGCACGATGACCGGGATGATCAGGATGTAGGAATAAGTCGTCATCGACTTGTAGCCGTCAGAAACCAGGGAACCCAGTGAAGCTAACGGTGCCGGAACACCCAGTCCCATGAATGACAGATAAGCCTCAAGGAAGATGGCACTCGGGATCGAGAACATCGAAGTGATGATGACCTGTCCGAAGATATTCGGCAGGACTTCCTTGAAGATCAGACGGAACTTGGAAGCACCCAGCGTCGTGGAAGCCAGGATATATTCCTGTTCCTTGACCTTGAGAACCTGCGCCCTGGCGATTCTTTCCATGCCGATCCATCCGGTAAGGACCAGTGAAAAGATAATGGAAGAAATACCGGGCTTCAGTACCAGACCCAGCAGGGTAACGACGACCAGCGTCGGAATGCCGTTGAGGATCTCAGCGATACGCTGCAGGATCAGGTCGACTCTGCCGCCGATGAAGCCGGAGATCAGACCGTAGACCATGCCGATGAAGATATCGACCAGAACGGCCGCAAATGCGATGATCAGAGAAACTCTGGTACCGGCCCAGACACGGGTAAAGATGTCTCTGCCCTGGGTATCGGTTCCGAACCAGTAATAAATATCCTTGAAACCCTTGGCTGCATACTGGTCATTCCCCTTGAAGAAGCCGTTGGCGATGCCCAGTTTCTCCAGGAACGGGATCCTGGGGACCAGACATTCATGTCCGGGGATGATCGATTTATAGGTATGCGGATTCATGCTGGGACCGACCAGCGCAAAGAAAACGATGATCAGGATGATGATCGAACCGATCAGGGCACCCTTGTTCTTGGAGAAGTTGCCCCAGACATCCTTCCAGTAGGAAGAAGCCTTGTAGTTGCGGTCGATCAGTCTTTCGCCGGCCTCATGGGCAAATTCAAAATCATCATGATGAAATTCATGGTTCTTAATCTCGCTCATTTAGCCCTCCTTGGCGACCCTGATACGCGGATCGATCACGCCGTAAAGGATATCGACAAACAGCATCACTACGATGTACATCAGTGAATAGATGAACGAACAGGCGATGGTGACGTTGTAGTCGTTCTGCTGAATACCGCTGATCATCAGCAAGCCGATGCCCGGAATACCGAAGATCCTTTCGATGACTGAGGAACCTGTCAGAAGGTTGACTAACAGCGGACCCATGACGGTGATGATGGGGATCAGCGTATTGCGCAAAGCGTGTCTGATGATCATCTTGTATGCCTTGACGCCCTTGGACTGGACTAAAAGGATGTAGTCGGAATTGAGCACATCCAGCATTTCCGATCTTGTGAAGCGGGCGATATTGGCCGTCGGTGACACTGATAATGCGATCGAAGGCAGGATCAGTGATTTGAACGGCATCGTCTGGTTGTACAGGATCGGCAGCAGTTTCAGTTTATAAGCGATGTAGTAGCACAGAAGCAGCGCACAGACATAGGAAGGAACACTGACGCCGACGACGGAGATGACGGAACAGAGGTTGTCGATCCAGGTATTGTGGTTCAAAGCAGCCAGGATACCTAAGACCAGACCCAGTATCGTTCCGATCAGCATGGCCATCGCACCGACAGCGATCGAAATTCCCAGACGCCCTTTAATCATGTCGGAAATCGCAAAGTTCTTGTTGATGGCGTAAGAAACACCGAGATCTCCTGTCAGCATGTTTTTCAGATAAAGGAAAAAACGAACCAGCAATGGTTTGTCCAACCCGTATTTGGCATACAGAAGAGCCTTCTGCGCTTCCGTCAGTTTTTCATCATTGAAAGGTGTTCCCGGCATCAGATCCATCAGCAGGAAGAGTACCAGAATGATGACCAGAAGAGTGGCAATACTGATCAGGACTCTTTTCAAGATATATTTCTTCATACAAACTATCCTTTCACAAAACAATAGAGCGATCAAGCTTCACTCAATCGCTCTAAAGTTTCATACTTTTTTGATCAGCTGATTATTTGTTTACAACGATATGACGATAGCTGTCAACAGCAGCTGAGTGGAATTCGATACCGCTGATGCTCGGAGAAATGATCATAGCAGCACCTGCCTGGAATACAGGGATAACAGCAGCGTCAGTCTTGACCAGCTGGACCTCTGCATCGAGGAAATCTTTCCATCTTGCCGCAGCGTCAGTAGCACCTGCACCTCTTTCAGCATCATCGACCAGGGCATCATATTCCGGAGAATTGTAGCCGCCGTCGTTGTTGGCAGAATTCGTGGAAACAAACAGATCCATATAAGTCTGAGGATCGCCGTAGTCCGGGCCCCAACGAGTCAGCATGACATCGTAATCATGATCGTTGTCGTTGCCGGCGAGAGACAGTCTCTCTTTCTTCGGCTTGCCGTTGAGGTTGACAGTGAAGCCAGCCTGCTCGAGGTAGAACTGGATTCTTTCAGCAGCCTTGATGATGGAGTCACCTTCGTCTGTACCATACAGAAGTTCGAATGTGACATCATGACCTAATTCTGCAACAGCCTTTGCATAGTAATCCTTTGCAAGATCCGGATCGTAAGCTACGACCAGGCCTGCATCGTCACGGTAATCGACACCTGTGTCAGGGTTGGAAGCCAGACCGATCGGGATGATACCGCCGGCTGCGACAGAACCGTCGTTCAGCACTCTGGCGATCTCTTCTCTGTCGATTGCATACAGGAAAGCCTGTCTGACGTTGGCGTTTGCCATATCGGCAGCACCGGAACGTCCGTGAACGTTGTTGCCCATATTGATTGACAGATAGTACATGTAACCGGCAAGTCTGTTGACGAAACCTTCAACATCCTTGTTGGCATCGACCTGTTCGCCGGAGAGCGAAACGTTGTCGAGGTTGCCGCTTTCATATTCCATCAGAGCAGTCTGAGTATCCGTGATCTCACGGAAGACAACTTTCTCTGCGTATTCGTTCGCATACTTTTCAGCATTCCAGTAATCAGGATTCAGTTCGAATTCGAATGAATAACCGGAAGTCCATGAAGTCATGATGTACGGTCCGTTGTAAAGCAGATCGTCAATGGTCAGAGAATACTGGTCACCCTTTTCCTTGACGAATTTCTCGTTCATCGGGAAGAAGGACGGGAAGGCTGTCAGAGCTACGAAGAAGCCTGAAGGTGAGGACAGTTTGACAACGAATGTCTTGTCATCAACAGCTTCATAAGATTCAACGCAGGCAGTTTCCAGCATCCAGCTGTAATCGGAAGCAGTATCCGGATCAGTCAGTCTGTCCCAGCTGAAGACGAAGTCGTTGGCAGTGACAGGGTCACCGTTTGACCATTTTGCATCACGAATGTGGAATGTGTAAGTCAGACCGTCATCGCTGAGCTCATAAGATTCAGCCATATCCGGAAGCGGATTACCAGCAGCATCCAGCTCCATCAGACCGGAAATGCACATCGTAGCTGCGATGAAGGAAGTACCGTCAGTCGCAATATGATGGTCCATGGAAATGATCGGAGTCGGAGCCTGAATCGTAACCGTTCTGAGCGGAGCAGCTTCTTCACCGCCGCCGTCTTTGCCGCCGGAGCATCCTACCAGCAATAACAGTACCATCAGGATAGAAAATAATTTTTTCATTTCATAAGTCTCCTTTCGAGTGTACTTATAGAATCTATATTATTCTAATTGAAAATCAATGTCAATCATTTATGTAAATATTTTTCTGTTTATGAAAATTTTTTCATGATATAATTTTCCTGTATTCCTAAAAGGAGAAAAACCGATGAAGAAAAGATATACCAACGCAACAGTCTATACGGGAGAAGGCTTCACCAACGCCTTCTCTGTGGAAAACGGCAGATTCACCGCTGTCGGAGAAGAATCTCTGAATGATGACAGCAGTGAAGTCATCGATCTCAAAGGCTGTTTCGTCTGTGCAGGGTTCAATGATTCCCATATGCATATCCTCAGTTACGGACAGTCCCTGCTGATGGCCAAGCTCAACGAGCACACCGATTCCCTCAGTGGGATGCTGGAGTATGTGAAAGAATTCATCGCCGGCAAAGACATCAAAGAAGGAAAATGGATCACAGGCAGAGGCTGGAATCAGGATTACTTCACAGATGAACACCGCATGCCCAACAGGCAGGATCTCGATGCCATTTCAGAAGACGTTCCGATCATGCTGACAAGAGCCTGCGGTCACTGCTGTGCCGTCAATTCCAAGGTCCTGGAACTGGCCCATATATATAAGGATACGAAAGCGCCTCTCGGCGGAGCCATCGACTATGACAACGGGCTGCTTTATGATAACGCCTTTGACATCCTGGATCCCTATATCCCGCTGCCCGACAAGGAAGAGATCAAAGAGATGATCAAAGCTTCCTCCAGAGCACTCAACGCCTTCGGTATCACTTCTTCCCAAAGCGATGACTACTCCGTTTTCCGCAAAATCCCCTTTGAAGTCATCAATGAAGCATTCAAGGAACTGGAAGAAAGCGGAGAGCTCAGTGTCAGGGTCTATGAACAGTCCAATTTCAATGACTATGATGAATTCGTCAGATTCGTCGAAGCCGGCAACGTCTCCGGCAAAGGCAGCAATATGTTTAAGATCGGACCTCTGAAACTGCTGGGAGACGGATCCCTGGGCGGCCGGACTGCCCACCTGTCCAGACCTTACAGTGACGATCCTTCCACCTGCGGTTTCTCCCTATTTACCGATGAACAGTTCAACAGGATGGTATCCTATGCCAACAGGAATAATATGCATGTCGCTGTGCATGCCATCGGTGATGCGTGTCTGGACAAAGTGCTCAACGCGATCGAAAACGCCCTGAACGAGTATCCGAGACAAGATCACCGTCACGGCATCGTCCACTGTCAGATCTCCCGCAAGGATCAGCTGGAACGCATGATCTCTCTGAAGACACACATCTATGCCCAGTCTGTCTTCCTGGATTATGACAGTCACATCGTGGAAGACCGTGTCGGGAAGGATCTGGCATCCACCAGCTATAACTGGAAGACACTCATGGACGGCGGTCTCACTGTATCCAACGGATCCGATGCGCCGGTCGAAATACCCGATTCCTTAAGAGGCATCGAATGCGCAATCACCCGTACTTCACTTGACGGTACCGGACCATATCTTCCCGATCAGGCATTCTCCGTCAAAGAGGCACTGGATTCCTTTACGATCAATTCCGCCAGAGGCAGTTTTGAAGAATCATACAAGGGTCTGATCAAAGAAGGCTATCTGGCTGACTTCGTCGTACTTGAGGAAGATCCCTTCAAGGCCGATCCCAGGCATATTCACGAAATAAAAATCAATTCCACCTGGCTGGGCGGAACCTGTGTCTATCATCAGTAAGAAAAAAGCGGTCATCCAATGATGATCGCTTTTATTCTTCTTCATCCTCATCTTCCGGATAATCATCCGGGCCGGGTTCTTCCTCTTCCACCGGACGTCTTTCTTCCTCATAATCATCGATATAAGTCCGGACTGCGGAATCCCTCTTCTTTGTCTTATCAGGCTTCAGGGATCTGATCAGTTTTCTGATCTCCTCAACAGTCTCTTCATCCATGATCAGCAGATCTTCTGCTTTGATCAATGGAACAGAAACATCCTGGAATTTCGTGAAAGTCACCTTCAGCCGGTCTTTTTCAACACCGGTAATATAGCCAGTCAGACTGCTGGCCTTCGATCTGATCTCTTTTCCTTTAAGGTTCATATGCTTTTCCTCAATTTGAATATACTATATAGGATTAAAACTATTCAATATCCTTCATCAAAAAGAATCAATTATGAGCCGCAAATAAAAAACAGCTGTAAAACCCGGCACTTATTCAGCACTACAAATAACATCGTTTGCAGTATAATAAATATAGAGATAAATTCAAGTAATTATATATGAATTGAAATTTATTCAACAAGAGAAATAAGCATTCATTCTCTGACTGTTTTTGTTTTGCCGGCAGCAGATATATGTCACAGATGAATATGAGTTTTCTTATTGATTAAACGTTCTGTTGGATTAATTCACTTGATTTCATAAGGAGGTATTATTTATGAAAAACGAAATTGTATTATTCAGTGACGGTGACGTCAACATTGAAGTTCAGGTCAGTCCTGAACAGGAAACAGTATGGCTGACTCAAAAACAAATGAGCGATCTTTTTGGAGTTACAACTGACAGCATCTCCCTTCATATCAGAAATATACTGAAGGAAGGTGAATTGGACGATTCAACTGTCGAGGAATCCTCGGTAGTTCAACTTGAGGGCAACCGACAAATCAAAAGAAATCTGAAACTCTATAATCTCGATATGATCATCTCTGTCGGTTACCGCGTGAAATCAAATCGGGGCATTGCTTTCAGAAAATGAGCCAACTGCGTTCTGAAAGACTATCTGATGAAGGGCTATGCAATCAATGAAAAACGTCTTGAAGCTTTGAATGAAACCGTTGAGATCCAAAGCAGGATGATCTCATCGCTGACTGAGACCCCGGAAGAAGAAGTATATGAAGTCGTATCCAGATACACGCAGGCTTTGACTCTGCTGGATGAATATGATCATCAGACTCTGAACAGACCTCAGGGAAACGAAACGGTCTGTCGTCTGAGTTATGAAGAATGCCGGAAACTGATTGATTCCATGGCTTTCCGGTCCGGTGTCTTCGGTGTTGAAAAAGAAAAAAGGAAAGCTGGAAGGAATTCTTGCCGCAGTCTATCAGAACGTCTTCGGTACTGAGGTCTATCCTTCCATCGAGGAAAAAGCAGCCAATCTTCTCTATTTCCTGATCAAGGATCATCCGTTTGCGGACGGATGCAAGAGGATCGGTGCTTCCATCTTTCTTGAATTCCTGCACAAAAACAATTCGCTGTTCAAGGAAGGAAGACAGGTCATTTCCAACAGCGCTCTTGTCGCCATCACGTTGATGGTCGCCGAATCAAGACCGCAGGAAAAAGAAATCATGGTTATCCTGATCATGCACTTCCTGAAATAGGACATCTGCTAAAATAGAGATGAAAGAAGGAAGCTGTTATGAACCTGATCATACATGACCTGAAAGAAAAAGAATGGGAAGAAATATCCAAAGACTATCAAGACTGGGTAGTCGTTTCCGATAAAGGCACCATAAAACCCTGTGTGGGCTGCTTCGGCTGCTGGAACAAAGACCCCGGAAGATGTGTCATGAAAGACGGATATGAGAATATGGGTTATCTGATCCATCATGCGGATGAAGTCGTCGTCATCAGCCGATATACTTACGGCGGTTTCTCTTCGTTTGTCAAAAATGTCTTTGACCGTTCCCTGGCTTATGTGCTTCCTCACTTTGAGATCATCAACGGTGAAAGCCACCATCAGAAAAGATATGATGAAGACAAACCTTACACATTCATCTTCTACGGTCATGATCTGAGTGAAGCGGAAAAGGAAAGTGCCCGCCGTTATGTCAAAGCCGTCACCACCAACATGCGTACTCATGTCAAAGACGTCATCTTTACGGAACGCGCAGACGATCGCAGACCGGAAGTCACAAAAGCAGATGAACCTTCCGCTAAAGTCGTTCTGCTCAATGCCAGCATGCGCTGCGCCAACGGAAATTCCGCCAAACTCGCAAGGCAGCTGAAGTCACAGCTCAACAGAGAGACAGAAATCATCGATCTCGCTAAATACCTGAACAGGAAAGAAGAACTGCTGAAGATACTGGAAGAATCTTCTGATCTGGTCATATGCACACCGCTTTATGTCGACGGACTTCCTTCCCAGCTGATCGCACTGCTGGAATTGTTTGAAGAAAAATATCACGGTGAGTCAAAGAAGATCTATGTACTTGCGAATATGGGACTCTATGAAAGCAGGCAGCTGGTCAACCTGCTGGAAGCAATCAGACAATGGTGTGAAAAGATGGGCTTTGAATATAACGGAGCTCTCGGTGTCGGAGCAGGAGAACTGGTCGGCGGTCTTTTGGAAATGGGCCGTTACCGCAAGTGGCCTCTGAAACAGATCGCAGAAGGTATGGATCGGCTGTCACAGACGATCGATCAAAACGGAAAAACAGATGACATCTATAAAGGTGTGCCGACATTCCCGCGCTGGCTCTATGTCGCCATCGCTAACAGCGGCTGGAAACGGATGGCCGAAGCCAACGGCCTCAAAGAGGAAGATCTCTTCCGACAGCTTTAAATCATATAAAAAGGGCTGAATGATCAGCCCTTTGCCTTTGAATTGCGGATATCCTATAAACTGAGATCCTTCAGTCCGGCCTTGTGCATGATGGAAACGCCCGTATGAAGCAGAGCCTCACCGATGACATTGATCAACTGGGCGATCCAGTTCATGTATGCCTGACTGAAGTCTTTTGTCGAAAGATAACCCATGGACAGAGCCAGGAAGAAAGAAACGATGATGCACACAAGTGCGTTTCTTTTTTTCATCCTGCTGGCAAGGAAACACAGACCGGCGTCCATGGCACCCAGTCCGACGACCATGATGCCTACCAGAGCCATCGTCGGCAGAAAACCGTAGGCTCTGTTGCCTTTCTTCAGGATATACATCATCAGTCCGATGCCGGCAAGCAGGAAACCAAGCGACTGGTTGGAGAAGAACTGGTCTGACATCCAGGCAAAATCACCGACGCCCAAAGCATACAGAAGCTTGTATGTTGCTTTGAGGAAGCCGGCAGCCGTGACCAGACCGGTACCTGACATAAAGGTCAGCCAGGCAGCCTTTGACATTCTTTCCTTCAGATCCCTGCCTATCGTTACAGCAGATAATTCAAACAGGATGACCGGGATGTAATCCACCAGGGCCATCGGAATCGAGAATTCTTTCATAGTTAATCCCTGTATACGTTCATTGAATGATACTGCTTTGTAAAGGGGAAGAGCAGAGGAACGGTATCGGAATATTTCTGATATTCCGGATCCAGTCCGTAAGTCTTTTCATGTCTGAGTTCCAGACGCGATGCGGAGTTATACATGACATAGGTGATCAGTACCAGCGCCAACAGCGTCATGATCCACTGTTTGCCCTGAACAGCACCGATACCCGTTACTGTCACGCCTACCCAGAACATGACTTCCGAGAAATAGTTCGGGCAGCGGCAGTATCTGTAAAGACCTGTGTCGCAGAAACGTTTCGGATTGACCTTCTTGGCTGCGGACTTCTGCTTGTCGGCAGTTGCCTCACCGAAGATCGCCAGAGCCATGATGATGATACCGATCCAGATAAAGAGATTGTCTTTCGCACCGTTCATGACACGGTAGGAAAGAGCTGAAGTCTGAGCCGTATACATCCACATGGAATAAGCCCACATGAACAGAGAAACAGGGATCGGCATCGCCTTGGCTGAACCGGTAGATTCCAGTTTCTTCCTGTATTCCTTGTTGGTCAGTTCTCTTTTCAGGATGTAGCCGCCGAGTCTGTAGCCGTAGATGATGAACAGAACAGACATCACGGCAGTTCCGGCAGTGAGCGTATGATTCAGCAGACCGAATACCAGATGGAAGATACCGATGCACATGACGGCAAAACCGTAGCCGACAGACATGAACCAGACGAATTCCTTAAAGCCCATGCAGCAGCCGATCGCTGCGACGATGGTGACGCCCCACATGAAGCCGGGCCATACTTTGCCTACATAAGACGGATCGAGTCTGAACATTATGCCTTACCTCCGAAGTAGTCTTTGATATATTCTGCGAATGAGTGTTCACCGACTTCCGTATCGCCTACCAGGTCATGAGAAAGCGTCCACTTTGAGAACATGATGATGTCGTGTTTGCCTTCCTTCTTGATCTTGGGCAGATTTGCCAGCAGTTTGAACATCCAGATCGGAGAATCCTTGATGATGACCGGCTTGCCGGCTGCCCTGAAGCACATCTTGGCCATCTCTTCATAGGTATAAGTCTCCTTGCCGCCGACGTTGTAGGTGACATTCGTGTCATCCATGTGTTCAACGATGAATTTTGCAAAATCAGGGCAGTCAACGACATTCGCCTTGACACCGTGATAGCCCTTCAGCAGCTGCATCTCACCTTTGTCGACATAAGGCTTGAAGACCTTGGCGATATCATAGAAATAACCGGTCGGTCTGTAGATGACATATTCCATATCGCCCTTCTTGAGTTCCTGTTCGAACATATACTTCGCATGAAGCATCGGTACTTCTTCGGCACCCGGTTCATCACAGGAAATGACAGAGATGTAATTGAACTTTCTGACACCGGCTTTCTTAGCCTCGTTATAAAGATTCAGGTTGCCCTGATAGTCGATATCATAAGCAGTGAACTTTACAGAAGAAGTCGTCAGGCCCATTGTCGTGATGACGGTATCGACACCGTCACAGACACCTTCCAGCGTAGCCGGATCGGTCGCGTCGATCGCCTTGAACGTGTACTTGCCTTCCAGACCGTTGTTTTCTTTTTCTTTAAGGTCGGCGGCAACAACTTCGTACTTCTTTTCAGTCAATGCTTTCAGGATCTCAAAACCCAGATTACCGAAAGCGCCTGCGAGCAAAACTTTCATAATATGATTTCCCCCTTTTGCTACATATTTATTATAACTGTTTTCACCTGTTTGTGAAATTTTGCACAGACTTTCCTGTTCCTGCTTTCCGCCGAGATCAGTCTCTTCCCAGAACGATCAGTCTGTCATTCATATCGAACTTGACACGCTGCTTCAGATCGGGATTCATGAGGATCTTTCCCTCATGGGTATAACCCAGAAGCGTGTATCCGTAAGACAGGATGATCTCCTTGAGTCCGGCACAGGAATAATCATGTTCGTCTTTCAGATTGAAATTCCTGATCGGTTTGGAATATAACTCGTTTCCTCTGTTGGTCAGAAGTTCACTGAAGACATTCTCCAGATAAGGATTCTCTGCCATCTGCGCCAGGATCAATGAAGCGATATTGGAGCCGACGATATAGTCGATGCAGTCGTCTCTTGGCGAAACGTTGTGGGAACTTTCCTTGTTGAGCTCCACGACCATATTGAAGGAAAGATCCTTTCTCTCCCTGATATCCATCAGTTTCAGCAGAAGCAGTATCGTATCGACGTCCGCATCTTCCTTGTCTTTTTCACGGTCTGTCAGAACGACGATGTGATCGGCTTCCTCAGCGATCTTTTCAAGCTGTCTTTCCCGATAAGTCTTCATCTGGGTGATGTTCAGTTTGGAGTATTCTTCGATCAGGGATCCGACATTCTCGTCATTGGAAATGATACAGAGTTCCCTGACGTCGTTGTGCAGTTCGCTCAGTATCGTATCCAGCAGGATATTGTATCCGAAGACGACGACCTTTCCTTTATCTTCTCTTTCGATCTCGCCGATCTTCCTGTCTTCAACATTCTTTTCATCTGCTTCGATCACTTCATAGACACCGGCTTCCTGTTCAAACAGGATGACCTCATCGGAAATATCGATGACCTCGTCCCGCTTCGGATTCAGAACGATCCTCTCGCCTCTTTTGATGCCGGCCAGGGCCGCATGATCGAGAATGCCGGAGATCTCCAGAACGCTCTTGCCGATGAGTCTATAGTCTGTCTCAAAATACAGTTCGTTCTCTTCAAAATTCATCAGCTCCTTGAAGACGATCGAAAGACCCGGCTCTGTCGCCGTATGGGCAATGACCTTCGCCATGATCTCATCGGTCTTCTGAATGATCATGTTCTTGTCTTTGATCTTTCTTCTGGGCAGCAGATGTTTCTCATCGGTCACGCAGGCAATAATCCTTGCGTTACATTCAGGATATTCCTTCTTCAATGCCGATACTGCCAGGATGGTCTTGATCCTACGGTTGTCATCCAGCGCATTGATGATCAGAAGTTTTGCGGTATCGATCGAACAGATGCGCAGATCGTTCACATTGGTGATGTCGCCGTTACGGCATATGACCTTGACGTTGTCTGGAATATCGATGCTGTTTTTGATGTCCTGTTCCAGATCCGGTTTTTCAATATCCGACAGGATGACGATGCATCTTTTCTGACGACCGGCTGCCAGGATCAGCTGATTCAGCAGGCCGTGTTCACCGATATTGTAGCCCAGGATGACGGTGTGTCCGTTTTCCAGTACAAAGGAATTGCCCCTTCTGAGCTGATTGATCTTCTCTTCGATACCGCTGCCGACGACACCGATCAGAATACTCGTGAAGAACAAACCGATCACCGCCATCATCGTATTCAGGATGACATAACCGAAATCGCCTTCATCGGAAGAAGGCATCCAGGCATTGATGACGGTCGCCAGGGAATCCCAGAAGGCGGAAAAGAAACTGTCCCTCAGCTTGAACAGAACGATCAGAAGCGACACGAAAATGACTGCCGATATTACCACAAACGACAGGAGTCTGACGATACTGATCGTACCTTTGGACATGGCTTCATCCAGCCAGTAATTGAATTTTCTCTTGAAATTTCCTTTTTTCATTTTCCACCTCAGATCTAAAGCAGATCACACGGATCCTCTTTTCAGCCGTATGATGTTATAAAGACAGATCGTGCCGATGACGATGATCGCACCGACGATCGCTCTCAACGAAACATATTCGCCATAGAAGATCGCCACCAGGATCGGATTGAGCACCGGTTCGATACTGGCGACAAGCGAACCTGACAGCGCTTCGCAATGTTTTAATCCCACTGTCAGCAAGGTATATCCGGCTCCGGCCTGGAAGATGCCCAAAGCCGCTACCAGCAATAGCGTATGAACACTGAAATCACTTTCTCTCATGATGAAAGGCAGTCCGATCACCACCGTCAGCATGTGTCCGAACAATACCGAAGACAGGGAATCTCCTTTTTCAAAATCATTCAGCATGATCGTCAGCGCATAGAAGACACCCGACAGCAGTGCGATCATATCGCCCGCAAAGGTCCTGTTTTCAGAACCTCCGCTGACTACAAGAACGATCCCCAGGAACACTACGATACAGACGATCAGATCAAGCTTCGTCGGCTTCTTATGAAACAGCAGTGCTTCAAACAGGATGATGAAGACAGGTGCCGTGTATTCCAGAACGATCGCACTCGCCGCACTGGTCATTTTCATCGATGCCACGTAGCATACCAGCATCGCCGCCACAAAAACGGCTCCCAGAATGACTGTCCTGTTGATCACGACCTTATGTCCGCTGATGCGTATATATGAATAGATCATCAGGGAAGAAAAGATACATCTGCCCGCATTGGTCGATACCGGCATCCAGGGGATCAGCTTGACAAAAAGACCGCCTAAAGAAAAAGCGATCGCTCCCAGCAATACAAGCCACAGACCTTTATTTTCTTTATTCATCGATCTCTCTGATTGAATAGGTAACGGGATTGCTGATGGAGATGTTCAAAAACTTCGTATTCCATCTGCCCCATCTTCTTCCATACGCATATCCGGCAAGGATCTCCTTGTCGGTCCGCTGATGACCCTGCCTGTCCTTGGCGATGCCCATGTTGTGGGCGTAGTCTTCAATGAAATCCTTTGTTGAATCGTAACGTTCGAATTCCCTGCCGTTGGCAGAAACATAGACTGCCATCTTCGATCCCTCCGACATCCTGTTTTCAATGGAGAACGCCATGAACATCTTATAGTCATCCGCAAAGAAAACATCCAGGGAATCCTCGGTGGTGTGACCCAGGACCAGACCTTCTTCTACGATCGTTTCCGGCCAGTTCTCACATACTTCCGCCTTGGCCAGAGCGGTATAACCGCCGTTCGTATCAAAATAGGTGTAATAAATATAAATATCATCTTCCAGGACGACGAAACTCACTTCGCCGATGCCCCAGCCTCTGGGGTCCCCTTCATAGGTGATAATCGGCTGCGGTTTTCCTCCCCAGCCTGAACCGTTCCATTTCTCATAAGGACCTTCCGGTTTTCTGCTTCTGGCGACGAACGCCGAATTATTGAAGCCTTTGCGGGAATAGTCGGCTGTCGATGTATATCCCAGGTAATAATAACCGTCAAAATAAATGACGCCCGGATCGCAGACAGAACACTGATCCTTTGATCCCTCTGTCGGTTTGAGAACGGTCTTCTCCTTTGACCAGGTCACGCCGTCATCGGAATGACGGTATGTGATCCAGTCCCATTGCGTCGAGTTGTTTCCCGGAGCCGAGAACCAGGCATCATAGGAACCGTCTTCATATTCGATGATCGAAGGACCGTAGCGGTAATAACCCTGCGAGGAATAAAAAATCACATTGCCCTCATCGACTGTATCGATCTTGATATTGAGGGAATCATCCGCAACGATCATGGTCGTCACGGTGCGCTGTGAAGGAATGTCAAACAGATTCAGGAAATGAAAAAACGTTCCCTGCACCGATTCCGCTTCCACATTTCCCTTGGAAAGACAGAATCCGCACAAAAGGACCGCTGTGATAAACACAAAGATAGGAAATAGCGGTTTTTTATGATTTCTCACATCCTGCACATTTATATTATATTAAAATATCTCTTATAAGGGGTGTGACTTATGAAACGATTTTTCTCAAACAGCTTCGGCCGTATCCTGATCATTCTGCTGGCAGTCCTTGTTCAGCTGACCTTTCATCTGGCGGTCATCAGATGGCTGAGGGACAAATATGAATGGATCGAGACGATCCTGCATGTTCTGGGTGCCTTCATCACCCTTGGCATCCTCAAAAACAGCAGACATCTTTCATCGGACATCCTCTGGATCCTGCTGATCAACACCCTGCCGATCGCCGGTACGATCCTGTATCTGTTCCTGGGTGCCAATCTCTTTGTTTCTTCTACCTAC
>JAEEGI010005759.1_pt1 | contig 28378 bp, 12 predicted proteins | sample 8958751 | NCBI WGS metagenome assembly JAEEGI01 (sample SAMN16246545, study PRJNA631951) | gut metagenome | biome: gut microbiome; feature: rumen; material: KS-attached | host: Bos | place: Iran: Karaj | collected 2018-10 | reverse complement strand
TTCATCATATTGATTTAAAGTTTTAATTAAATTAAATATTTTTTGTTTAAAATCATATTTTAGAAGAGGTTTATATAATTCTAATACATCATTTAATTGTTTATCTTCAAATTCATATTTTTCTTTTAATTTTTTTATTAGAATAACATTAGTATTATCATAATTAAAAGCTTGTATTAATTTTTTTTCAATTATTGTTTCATCAGTTTCGTTTTGTAATGATTCAAATATTTTTTGGGCTAAATTAGAAGAATAATTAAATATTAAATCATCAAAAGATTTTAAGTTTATTTGAGGAAATGATTCATTTTTAAATTTACTTTTTTCTGTTTTTGTTTCTGTTGATTCATTTTTTTGTGTTAAGTCTTGGTTCTCCATTTTTATAATAAATATAATTTTTATATTTATTTAATATACTTTGTTTTATTTTATGATTTTGATAAAATAATTATAACATAAGATTATAAAAAACCTAAATAAATAAATAAAAAAGAAAATAAAAAGTTAAAAACATATTAATAATTAATGAAAATTATCATAATAATCAAAATATGATATAAATCATTTATTATTGATTTAGAACAATTTTTAAAACTTAAAATTATAATAGTAAATAATTTAGAAAAATATATTTAATATGAGTAAAAAAAGAATAAAAAAAAGATTACCATAATAAAAAATGTGTTACATCATTTCCTCTAATTAAAAATAATAGTATAGAAAAAAATAAAGTGGAAATGAGAATATAATTACCAAAATAATAATGAAAAAAATAATTAAATTAAATAAAATATTGTTATATTAAAATAAAACAAAAATAAATAATGAAATTTTTATTTATATTTTAAAAAATTTTTCTCCAACAATAATATTTTTAAAATTGTCTTAAAATATTTCTTTATTTTCATTTTCATATATTTTGAATGAATAATTCAAATACGAGTTATTAGAGCTAAAAGATTTTTGGAAATAAGGTTCAAAAACTTTTGATGAGTTAAATATTTGTTTATTTTCAATTTGATGGTGATTATAAATTATAATTTGTCCGAAAAATCAATTTCTCATTTTTAAAAAATATATATTCAAAAATTTGATTTTAAAAAAATTTAAAAAGATCAAGGACAAATCAGAAAAAAATTTGATTCAAGATGATTAAAAATGACTACAAATCCATTTCATAATTATTTAAATTATTAATTTTTATAATATAATATTAAAATATAAATTAAACTCTTTAAAAAATAACAAAAAGAATAAATTTAAAAAAATGGACGATCTTAAAATTAAAATAGACTTAAGTGATATGGACAATGATCCTCAATCTAATATTATAGAACTTTCTTCTAAAAAATCCTCATCTCAGAATTCTCCTCCTCCAAAAACAGAACAAAAGCCTAAGAAAAAAAAGCCAACAACAACAAATAATATATCTCAACCAATAAATGCTCGTAAAAAAATATCATTATCTTCATCATTGAAAAAAAAAAAAAACGACAATTTACAAAACACAAAAGTAAACATTCCATATAATGAAAACAAACAAAATGAAAATAAAAACAATACAAATAATTCAGACAATTTTTTACGTAAAAAAACTCATTGGGAACAAAGATGGATTTTATATCCTAATGTATTTGAATTTACAAAAGAAATATGGTTAAAAAAATGGGTATTAGTTGAAGGAGGAGAAGAAAACAATTCAAATATTTTATTTCCTAATTTTTCAAAACATTTAAAACCTTATAAAGAAACTCAAAAAAAATATACATGTATTGTTGAAAATTGTGGTAAAATATTTTATGATGCTTCTTCGTTTAGAAAACATCAACAAATTCATGGAGAAAGACAATACACTTGTCCTAATTGTGGAAAAAAATTTTTAGATAATTCTAAATTAAAAAGACATCAATTAGTTCATACTGGAGAAAAACCTTTTAAATGTGATATTTGTGGAAAAAAGTTTTCTTTAGATTTTAATCTTAAAACACATTTTAGAACTCATACTGGAGAAAAACCTTATATTTGCGGTTATGAAGGATGTAATAAGAGATTTACACAAAGTTCTAATTTAACTGCTCATGAAAAAACACATAAAGAAATTCAAAAAGAAAAAGAAAAGGAAAAGGAAAAAAATTTTACTAGTTTTACTACTGTTGTACAAAATAATGGAAATAGTAATATATAAGAATTATTATTTTTTTAATTATTACATTAGAAGAAAAAAAAGTGATTTTGATAAATAATAATAGTAAATTAAATAAATAAATATAATCACTTTTAATTAACTTTTTTTATATTTAAAAAATGTAGAAATTAATAATTTTTTAGTAGTTCTTTCTCATATTAACAATTTATATTTATAATTTTTGAAAGAATTAATAATATATGTTTTAAGTTTTCACTTTTAATTTTTCATCATCATCATTTTATTTCTAAATATAATATTTTTTACCTTTTTCACTTTAAAGATTAAGATTTTATTTAAGTTTTCCATAAATGGTTTCCTGAATTTTTAAAATTAAAGAAAAATCATTATTATCTTTTTTATTCAAAAAAAATATACAAATAAATTATAAAGATATTGATGATCTAATTGATTTTCAATTTTTTATTATTTCTCTCTCTTATTCATTTTTTCATATGATTATTTTTAAAAGTATTTTCCTTTAGATTTTTTTACTCCATTCAATCTATTTATTTTTAATCAAAATTATATGATGAAGTTTTTTAATTAAAATATAAAATTTATGTTAAATGGAAAATATAAAGTATATATGTTATAAAATTTGTTTTTTTTTAAAGAATATTTTTTATGCTATTTTACCAAGAGATTATTCTAAAGGTAGAAATTCCTTAAAAGATAAAGAAGCTATATTAATAGAATTTGAAAAAGATGAAGAACCAATTGAAAAAAATCACGTTTATACTCTTAAAGATTTTATAATAATTAAAACTTTAGGAAAAGGTTCTTTCGGAAAAGTATTATTAGTAAAAGACAAATTAAAAAATAAATATTATGCGATGAAGATTTTAAACAAAGAATTTTTAAAAAAAGAAAAACAAATAAACCACACAAAAATGGAAAGAGAAATTTTAGAAAAAATAAATCATCCTTTTATTATAAGTTTAGAATTTGCTTTTGAAACAAAAAATAATTTATATATGTTAACAGATTTTATGATAGGAGGAGAAATTTTTTATCTACTTCAAAAGAAAGGTTATTTTTCAGAAAAACAAACTAAATTTTACGTATGTGAATTAGTATTAGCATTAGGATTTCTACATAGTCATCATATAATTTATAGAGATTTAAAGCCGGAAAATATATTATTAGATAAAGATGGTCATATAAAATTAATTGATTTTGGTTTGAGTAAAATTTTAAATTTTGAAAGAACTGTTTCAATTTCAGGTACATCAACTCAAGAATTAAATTATTATATTAAAGCATATACTTTATGTGGAACAAAAGATTATTTAGCTCCTGAAATTTTAAAAGGAAAAGGTTATGAAAAAGTTGTTGATTGGTTTTCACTTGGTTCTGTAATGTATGAAATGTTAGCTGGGTTTCCTCCTTTTAAAGAAAAGAATAAAAATTTAAATTTTCAAATTTACAACAGAGAAATTTATCATCATAAAAGAATTAATGATATTACTTTTGATTTTATTAAAAAATTATTAGTTATTAAACCTGAAAAAAGATTAGGATATAATTTTGATGTTAAAGAAATACAAAATCATCCTTATTTTAATGATGTTAATTGGGATGATGTTTATAAAAAAAATATTGAACCACCTTTTAAACCTTTTTTTAATAATCAAGGAGATGTTGGAAACTTTGATCCTATGTTTACTGATGAAGTTCCAGATGTTATTGAAAGTTTTGAAATTAAAGAAAAAAAAAATGCTTCTAATATTGTTCAATTAGAAATGAATGAATTTAATGTATATCAAGATTTTGCTTTTCAAAAAAAAAATAATTGTGAATGATTTCTTTTTTTTTTTATTTTTCTTTTATTACAATTCTTTATCAAAAAGAATATATTTTTTTTGAATATATTTATAAATAGTAAATAATCTTAAAAATATAAAAAGAAGATTAAAAATAAAATTAAAGATTAATTTTGAGTATTTTTCATTTCACAATTAATCTTAATAATCTTAAATTTAAGAATAATAATGAAAATAAAGTTTTGAAAAAACATTAAAATAAATAATTTCCTGTTTTAAAATTTAAAGTGTACATTATGAATATTGAGAATGTTAATTAAAATATAAAATAAAAGTTCATATTTAATGTTTGAAATCTATACAAATTTTGAAATTATAAAATCAAATAAAAATCTTTTCAAAAATTTTAATTTTGATTGATGAATGAAAATTGAATAAAATATAATTATTTACACAAAAACTAAAAAACAACTTTAGAAAAAATATAATTAAAAGAATTTTTAATTATTATCCAAAGAAAAAGGAAAAGATATCTTTGATTATTTCTTTAATTGCTAAACCAATTTTGACTTCCATTAATAAAGCAAGACTATATCCTTCCATTAACTTACTTTCAGGACTATTTCCAGTATGATAACCAGCATTTTTAATTATTGTTATTGGTTTTGTTAAGTTTTTTTCATTATAAATAAGAGATTCTCCATAAAATAAAAGAGTACCTCTTCTCACATGATATTCACTTGTAATAACAGTGATTGATTTAATATTTCCTTCAATTAACTTTTTATAAGTATTTTTTGCATTTTCAACAGTATCCATAGCACTAACTTCCTTAATAATTCTTTTAGGATCTAATCCTTTAATATTAACTAAATAATCATACATTTGACCTCCTTCAGTAAGTGTTTTATTATATTTACAAGTTCCTCCTCCAGTCACATAAATCATAGAATTTGGATATTTAAGTGCACTTTCATATGCAACATCACATCTTCCTTTTCCTTCATCACTTAATGATCCATCATCTTTTAACTTATGTCCTAAAACTACAAAAGCATGATCATTCTTTGGTAAATCATCTGGTGCTATGTTTTCATAAATTATCATTTTATTATCAACATAATACCAAAAATCCATTATTTTTTTATCACGTTCATATCTGTTTTTATCTAATTCTTTGATTAATGACAAAGTTTCATTCATTTTCTTTTCATCTCCATAAATATAATTGTATAATAATAATCCTTCTAAACTTTTAATGTCTTCATTTTGAATATTAGTTTTATTCCATGTGTTAAATTTAATTGTGTTAATGAAATCAAAAACAAAGAGAAAAACAATTAAGATTTTCATTTTTTCTTTTTTGTTAAAAATTAATGTAAAAAATAAATATTTAAAAAAATCACATATTATTTCTTCGAAATTTAAAAAAAAAATTTATTAAATCTATACTTCCTAATTTTCTTTCTTTTTTTAATTTGTATTCCTTTAAATTAAGATGCAATTCTTTTTTTAACCTACAAAAAATTATTAATTTTTCTAAAGGTTTTTTTCCTTGGAGAAAGAAATAAAAAAAAATGAAAAATAGTATTTTATTTCTTTTTTAATTTTTTTAAATATATTTCAAAGATTAAAATTGGAGTTAATATCTAATATCAATTTAATTACTTTTTTCTATTAATTTCTATATAAAATATTGTCATAAATGTCCAATATTATATATAATTATTATTATATTTTATTAATTTGACTTTAATTATACAGTTTTTTCTTTTAATAAAATGTTGAGTTTGTTAGATTTAAATATTTTTTTTATTGAATTTTTTGAAATTTGATAATAATATTTTCACAAAAAAGACATCTATATGTTTTCATGAAACCCTTTTTTGCTCTTTCACTTATTTTCTAAATATAAACTTATAAACAATAAATAACCATTGTTTATTGGTGATATTTTTCATCTTTTTTTTGGTTTTTTAAATTTCAAATTGCAATCATTTATTTAATTTTTGTAAATTTAATATTTATTCTTTATAACTTTTAAATAATTTTCTTTTTTAATTTTTTATTTTTAACAAATTAAAAAATATTATTTTTATAAATTACAAAAACACTTTTTTTAATATTTTATATCCCCTTCTGAATCTAAATTAGAATCACCATTCAAATTATAATCATCAATAGTAAAAATAATATTACGAGGATTTAAAGATTTTAAATTATTTAAACTTGTATTAATATTATTTTCACTATTATTTAAATTTTTATTTACATTTAGTTCATTTGAAATATCATTATTAAGATTTAAATTATTAAAAAATGAATCTCCTAAATATTTTCCTTCACTAATTACCTCAGTTTGATTACTAATAGAAATTCCATCTAAATTTTTTTCTATATTTTTAATTTGAGGTTCCATAAAAGAAAACAATTCTGAAGAATTTCCAAAAATTTTACTATACATTATATCTATAATTCTATTAAATGAATTTTGAGCTAAATCAAAATTTTCGAACGCATTAAAATTAGTTTTTAAATTATTTTCAAATTTTTCTGACATTTCTTTATTAAATTCATTTGTTATTAAGTCATTTATATCTATTTGATTTAATAAATTTGAATAATTGTTATTTAATTTATTTATATTTTCTATTATGTCATTATGAATAATAATAAAAGAAATTTGTAATTTATAAATTTTTATTAGATTAATAAATATAAATATTGTAGAATAATATAAAAGATAAGGAATATAAGAGTAATTTTCTAAATTTTCATTCAAAAAAGTTTTATAATGTTTTGAAAGAAGTTTATAAATAATATAAGAAGAATTAACATAAGATATACAATAAACTTTAATATAATAAATTAAAATGCTTATTAATGATGATATATAAGGAATAAATTCATTTGAATTTTTTGATAGAAATTCTAATTTATAAATTTTTGAAATTATATTTTCAAATACTATTTTTCTTTCTTTAAGATTTATTTCATTTTCTGATAAATTAAAATTTGAATTTATAAATAAAAGCAATGTTATATAAAATTTAAAATATTGATGAATTAAATCCAAACTATTTTCTTCTTCATTATATTTAAAAATATTAAAATTTGAAAATACAATAATATAATCATTATTATGAAAAATTGTTACAGTATTTGATTCATTTTTCACATAATTAAATAAATTTTTATAAGTATATTTATCTAAATTTATGGTTAGTTTTTTTAAAACTTTTATTTTCATATTTTCATCTAAATTTATATAAATCTCTGAAATATAACTTAGTAAAGGAATAATATATTCAAATTTTTTTTTGTTTGTATTTCTTGGATTTAACTCATTAAATTTTAAAAAAAAAGAATCATTATCATTATCTAACTTTATTTCTTCTATAAATATTTGAGCAAATAATTTCATAGTTTTTTCTTTTAAATCATCATCAATAAGTAAATTAAAATAGTAGATTAAAATTTCAAAATAATAATCTTTATATAATTTTAAATCTTCTAAAACTTTATCACAAATAAATTCAATCAAAGAAAAAATAAGAACTTTAGATTTTTGATTTTGTTTTATGATATGTTTATATAAATATATTAAAATTTCTTCAACATATTTATTGAAATCTAAATTATCTTTTATATCTTTTTTAAAATAAAGATCCATAGAACTATAAATGTCTTTTCCTTTTGAAAGATCAGTTACAATATTAGTTAAAAAGTCATATAGATATTCAATTAATTTTTCAAAATCTTGATATTGTTCATTATTTAAAACACTATTATCAACTAAAGTTATATTAGAAATTATAGAAGATTTTATTCCGAAGGAATTATCATAACTTGCTTTTTTAATATTTAAATAATTTTCAATAATTAATGGAGAAATCTCTATAAAGAGTTTAATGAAATATTCTAATATTATATCTTGATTCTCTTTCATTGTAATAATATTTTTTTTTTCATTGAAATCTTTTTTAAATAATTCACCTAAAACAAATATATTTATTTTTAAAAAAGGATAAATTTCTCCTTCTAAAAAAACTGATATTTCGTTTACTATACTTTTTATTTTATTTAAATATTCATTTTCAATTGATAAATAATGATTAACGTCTTTCATTTCTTTAAAAAGGATAAAAAATAAATTAGCGAAATAATAAATTACTACTTTTAAATTTGATTTATTTTTATAAGGATAATTAAATGTTAAAACTGAAATATTTATTAAATTTTGTTGTAAATCATTATTCTTTACTGCTGAAGTATTTTCAAATAAAAATTGTTTTAAGTTTATCGTTAAAATTAAGCAATTATAACAAGATTGATTTGTATAAATATCTTCTTTTTCATTATATTTTTCATTTTTTTTTTTTATTTCATTTATAAATTTTATTCTTATATCTTGCTTTTTTTCTAATATTGGAAAATAACTTTTTCCTTCTTTTTTAATTAAATCTAAATTTTCATTATAATTTCCTATAGTAAATTTAAAATTTTTTGATTTATCTAAAAATTTAATGATGGTTTATTTACATAATTGACTAAAAGAATCATAAATTTGCTGATATTTAGGTGTTTTATCTGCACAACAAGAACAACCCATTTTAGTTATTTTTTGGAAATTATATTATTATTTTTCAAATTGTAATTTTTTAACAACAATTGTCACAAAACTTGAAAAAAAAATTATAAGAATTTTTCACAAAACCTAAATTTATATTTATTACTTTCAATTATTTTTATTCAATCTTTTTTATATATAAACAATTTATCATTATTATATTCAATTATAGTAAATAAACAAATAAAAATTTTAAAATATAATTCAATAAAAAAATAAAAAATAATAAATATAATATATTCATAACTCCAAAGAATATATAATAAAAAAAATGTACCACTCTCAAAACTTCAATCGTCCCTTATCTTCAGTGCCTTCACCACATTATAATATGTCTCAAACAGCTCGTTTAACAAATAGTATAAATAAAACAGGTTTAAATTCATTTAATAAATGGGGTGGAATATCTTTCGTAGATATATTAAAAAATTACCCAGAAGATTTAATAGAAAGAGTTTGGTCAACTCTCTCAAATTTTATTATAGAAAATTATCAAATGGGAAAAGGAACAAATATTAAAGGTTTTGGAACTTTTACTTTTTCAAGTATTGAATATAGTTTAGAAGGAACTACTAATCAATTTGAAAGAGATATTAAAAGAAGAAGACCAGTTTTTTTAGTTTCAAAAGAATTTGTAGATTATTTAAAACCAGGAATGTATAATGATAAAAGTGGTTTAATGTATTATACTCAGAAAATAAATAATAATATTTCTATTGTTAAAGTTAATTATGCAATTTTATCTTATGGTGTTAATATTTCTAAAGAAGAATATGTAAATATTATTACTGCTATTATTAAAAATATTGGAGATGAAATAAGAAGAGGTGTTTTCAAAGGTAAATATATGCAAAATTTAGGAACTTTAATTCAGAAAGGAAATGTTTTTGGAATGAGATTTGATTTAAATTTATATAATAATACATCTTTAAAAACAAATGAATTATATCACACTAAAAAAAATATTCAATTATATATGGAAACTAAAGATTCAGATGGTACCAGAATTAGAAATATTAATAATATAGATAATCAAATGAGAAGTATAAGACCTAAAAGTGCTGTGATTACAAAAATTACTCCTTCTGCTGATACTTGGTTACAAAATAATATGAATATTGATGTTAAAAAAATATATGATGAACCAAGAGATGATTTATTTATTGAAAAACCAAAAAATAAAAAAGAATATTATGTTGATCAAAGATATTATAGGAAATATCCTAAACAAAATTTAGGTAATTTGCAAATTTCACAAGATATTCTTGAAGGTATTTTAAATAATAAAAGTTTATTATTAAGAGATATTAAAAGTGTTGATTTACATGGTGATGGTTTAATTCCTAAATATGATTTTATTAATGCTTTTTTTAAATGTAATGTTCATCATAATTTAAGAATAGAATTGATTGAGAAAATAACAGATTTATATTTAAATTATGATCCTTCAATAATTATGGTTCATTACAATAATTTAATTAATGCTTTATGTGATGATATTAAAAGAATTGTTGATGAAGAATATAAAAATTTTCCTATTGATAAATATAAAGATACTATTAAAAAAAATAATAAGAGAGCACAAAGTGCTTATGCATATTCTAGTAAAAGCGGAAATTTAGGAAGAAAAGCTTTAAGTGATGTTAATAATTATAATAATTATATTATTGCAAATGAAAATGAAGTTAAAGATGATATTTTGAAAATTAAAAGAATTTCAAGTTATTTAAATAAAAATACCAATAAAACAATTTCTTACTTAGAATTAATGAATATGTTACAAAGTTATATGATTTCTTTAAGTAAAATTCAATGTTTAAAAATTCTTAAATTTTTTGGAATTAAAAATCCAAACGCTTTTAATTTAAGAGATTTACTTATTCAAATTTCTCAAGCAGATTTTAATAAAAAAGGAGGTATAATAAGTCAAAAAGATATTGATAATGCTTTAAATATTTTACAAAATTATTTAGAATCAAAAGGAGGAATAAATTATTTATTTAGTGATTATGATATAATTTATTATCCCGAGTTTGAAAATTTATGTAAAGATTCAGGAATAAATTCAAAAACTTTAAAAGCAACATTTGATGTGATTTCAGAAGGAAATAATTTTTTTGACAAAAACGGTTATTTAAAATATTTAATAAATAAAGAAGATAATATAGCAAAAAAGAATTATGAAGAAAATGTAAATGAAGATCAATATAATTTCAATATAAATGCAATTAAAACAATATTAAATAAAATTTACATGATGGAATTAACAACAGATAAATATTTTGATCATTTATTATCATATAATATATGTAGAAAAGCAAATGTAATATATAAAGATGAATTAGAAAGACTTTTTCAACTTGAAAAATATAATTTTACAATAAATGAAATAAGACAAATTTTTAACTTTATGGATTTTCAAAAAGATAATTACATTGATAGACAAGAATGGAATAAAACCTTAAATTCAGTTCCATACCCTTTAACTACATATCATAATTTTATTAAAAGTAAAAAAATGACAATAGAAGATGCTTGTTATAAATTAGGTTTTGATTTATTTACTAATAATTTAAATGAAGTCTTAAATAGTCATATAGAAAGGAATATTTTTAATATTAGAATGAAACAAATAAATGAGAATTTTGATAGAGAATTTTTATATGAATTATTTAATGTTATGAATACTGAAAATAAACCTTATTTAACTGTTCAACAAATTATTGATTTTACAAATATTTATAGAGATAATGAATATAAAAATATAGATTTTGTGAATATTCATAAAAATATTATTTATTATGTTCAAAATTTAATTTCTTTTAATGAGTTAATTAATAAATTCCAGAATTTTGATAAAACAATTACAAAAAAAATTCCTTTAAATCAATTCTTAATCGTTTTTAAAGATGTTACAAAAGGAAAAATGAAAGAAAAAGATATTTTAAGATTTTTAAGAATGAATAGATTAATGGATAAAAAAGATATTGTTGATTACCATAAATTTACAAGATTAATTTTCGATAATTATATAGATGATGTATTTTTACATTGCGTAGAAGCTTTAAGAAAGTTTTTAAAAGAAGAATGTAATGATGATTTATTTTTATTCTTTGTAAAATTAAATAATATGCCAAATAATTCTAATGTAGATAAAACTTTAGATTTACTTAAATTATATGAATTTTTAAGAACAAAAGTAGATATGTGTACTGAAGGGACAGTTAGAAAATTTGACTATGATAATGATGGAATAATTACTTTTGAAGACATGCAAAATATTATTAAAAAATATATTGATCCTCATTACTTTGATAATGTTAAACAAATTAGAGAAAAAAAAGATAGAGAAACTCAAAGATCATCTTTTCTTGCAAATAAAAAAATTTGGAATTTAATTAAAATAGCAATTAAAAAAATTAATATGACTGAAGAGAAATTATTTTTCTTTTTAGACAGAAATCAAGATGGCTTTATTGGATTAGAAGAATTTTCTTCACAAATTTCTAAATTACCATTAAATACAAGATTAACTCAAAAACAAATAAAATCTTTTTATAATTATTTAGATGAATTTTTAAATGAAAAAGTAGAAATTAATATGTTTTTAAAAAAGTTTAGAATTTTTAACGATGATAAAGATATATCAGATGAAAAAATATATCAAGGTAATTTTGTTATAGAAAATTTAATATTATCAGAATTTGTAAAATGGTATAGAAAGAATAATAATTTAAGTGATACAGAGGTTTATTCTATTTTAGATAGAGATCATGATGGTATTATTTCTGCAAAAGATTTTAAACATTTTGCTTTAAATTCTTTATTTTTATCTCCTAATGAAATTAATGAAAATAAAATTTTACATTTTATTAATGCAGTATCTTTAACAAGAAATGATAATTTAGTTCTTGCTGATATAAGAAATTTAATGGAAAGAATAAATTTAGGAGAATTAGATGATTATTATAAAACAATAAAAGAATATTGTAATAGAGGAGTAAATAAATTAAATAAAGATCCAAATTGGATTAAAGAAGTTATTGATAAATTAGGATATTTCATTAATGAAAAGTATGATAATAATATTGAAAAATTTTATCATGATTATAATATTAATGATTTTAAAAACAATGGGAAAGGAATTTCATTAAATGACTTTAGATTCTTTTTAGAAAAAAATTATAAATTATTTGATAATTTCCAAATGGAAAATCCACAATCAGAAGTATTCTTTAATCATTTATCAGGTGGAAATCAATATATAACAATAGAATCATTAAATAAAATATTTGGAAATAATAAATATGATTTTTATGGTTCAATGCATAATGATATATTAACATTTTTAAATCAAAATTTTCCAACAAGTGAAGATGCATTTAAATATTTTCATAATATTAAACCAATTTCAAATTCAATGCCAACATTTAATGATAAAACAAATGACAGAAATTATATTTCAAAAAGTGAATTTTTTAATGGAATTAATCAATTATTTCCAAATAAATATGAAACAAATACAATTTTAAATTATATTCATAAAATATTTCCTAATATAGTAAATGATATTTCATTTAGTGAGTTTACTTTAGTATATTTTAATAAATATGAATTTAATGATAAATTTAGTAAAACTCAATTTAAAAACTCTAAAATTTTAACTTCAAGACCGCAATCTTCTCTTCCTTTTATGACATTTAATTCACCTTTTATTCAAAAAGAACATAAAAATTCAGAAACTCCGTTTGATAGTGATCCATTAGAAAAAATAAAAAGATTAATTTTAAGTTCTAAATATGATTTTAATACTCTTTTCAAAAAAGCAATATCTGATAGTGGAAATGGAATGGTAAATCAATTTGAATTTAGAAATTTAATAAAAAAATTAGACTTAGGATTAACAAATATTGAAATTGAAGATATTATTAATAAAAGTGGAATTACAGTCGATGGAAGAATTAATTTATATGATTTTTATAATTATATATCAAATGAAGAACAAAATTTACATATTTCAAAAGAAAATATTTTAAACCAATTAAAAATATTCAAACAATATTTTTATAAATATTATTCTAACCCAAGATTAGCTTTTGAATTAAATGATCCAAAAATGATTGGTAAAATAGACTTTGATACATTTAAAAAAATAATATATGATATGTATAAAAGAGAAGGAAGACAACTTCCAAATTATAATTTAATGAAATATATTTATGATTTTATTGATGTTAGAAAAGATGGAGTAATAGATTTAAATGAATGGAATAAAGTTTTTGCTCAAAGTGAAGGAACTTTAGATTTAAAAGCAAATAAAAATCAAATGAAAATTTTAAGAAATTGGGAAACTTCAAAAGAAATAAGTGATATATATAAATTAATAGCAAAAAATAAAAAAGTAATAAAAGAAAGAGCAAAAATATATTCTTATGGAAATGGAAGAAATGGTTTAATTATTCAAAGTGATAATATGGTTAAAATATTAAAAGATGTTTTAGGTAATTTAAAATTAAGTTATACACAATGGAAAATGCTTGTTAGTTGTGGAGATAGAGATAAAAGTGGAATGATTGATTTTGATACTTTTATTAAAGTAGCTGAAGCAAGTGCAAAAACTGAAAATTCTCATCCTATTCCTAATAAAGTTTATAATCAAAATGTTTAGTTTTTTTTTATTTAAAAGGATTTATTTAATATTTTTTTTAAGGAAAATATTTTAATTATATATTTTTTTCTTTTTAATTTATTTAGAATAATATTTATTTTAATTAATAATAAATTACATAAAATAATTAAAAAATGATTCTAAAAGAAAGAGAACAAGAACTTATTTCAAAATATTTTGAATATAATTTTAAAATAAATGTTCCATTAAATACAGAAACTCATATTTTTCAAAATTTAGTTATAGATGAATATCAAGAAATAATAAAAGAAATCTTATGTCCTATTTGTACAGAAATCCCATTAAACCCAGTTAAATGTTCAAATTGTGGAAATATACTTTGTGAAGAATGTGAAAAAAAATTAAATAAATGTCCTTTCAATTGTCAAAGTTTTAAATTTTTACATTTAGATAGAATTTTTAAAAACGTTTTAAATTTATTAAAAACTAAATGTATTTTTAATGAGAAAGGATGTGATAAAATTTTATATTTTAAAGATTATTTAAATCACATTAAAAACTGTGATTATGCAGAATTTTATTGTACTATTGAAGGATGTAATTTTAAAGGAAATAAAAATGAATGTTTCAAACATATTTTTTTATGTGGTTTAGTGATAATGAAATGTAAATTTTGTAAAAGAAAATGTTTTAAATTTCAATTAAAAGAATATGAAGAATATTGTGGAAATTTAGAAATAAATTGTAAATTATGTGGGCAAACACTTTTAAATAAAAATTTAGAGAATCATAATATAAATGAATGTGATTTTTCACAAGTAAAATGTGAACAATGTAATAAAATAATGTTTAGAAAAGAATTTAAAATGCATGATATAAATAAATGTTTAGAATATCAAGTTGAATATTGGAAAAATTTATCTAATAAAAAAGATATTACTATTAAACTTATGAAAGAAGAATTAGAAAATGTGAAAGAAGGATTAAATTCTGAAAGACATTTAATTCGTGATATAAGTGTTAAAAATATGAGTAGTGGGTTTAATTTATTTAATGATAGATATGATGATAATAATGATGATAATAATGATAATAATACAGAGATTTAAATAATAAAAAATAGATTAGTTATAAATAAATATAGAACAAAGGTTTTATAATTTTAAAGTAATTTTAGATTTCAAAATTACAACTTTCTTTAAAATTAAAAAAATAAAAAAAATAATATAACAAATCTAGATTCAAAGTAATAATTTTTTTTGAAAAATATTCACAAGAAAATAAGCGAATTAGAATTTAATTATAAATAAAGAATTAAAAAAAGCTATCAAACTTATTAAAAATAAAAATTATTTGATAAATATAAAATGAAATAAAAAAATAATAATAATATAATATTAATATTATAAAAAAGACATTTTTAAAGATAAAGAAGAATTTATAACTAATAAAGAATAATAAAACCGATTAAAAATAAATTCAATAAAAATTTGAATAAATAGAAAAATAAGAACAAAAACAAAAATATTAAATCAATTTATTTTTAAATTATTTTTCTTTTAATTTATTGGCTCATTTTTTTAATCACAGATTCTAATAAAATTAAAAAGACTTACCAAAGTGAATTAATTAAATATCATAATTCAAAACTGAATAATTCTTTATGTAATTTATTTTGAATTTTTTTAAATTCATTATTTACATTTTTCTCTTCTTCATTATTTTTAGAAATAAATTTATTAAGATTATTAAGATTTTTATTCCTTGAATAAATATTATTAATAGGAATTTGATTATTTTTTATAAAATTTCTTGTTGAACTTGAAAAAATATTTTTTTGATTTGAATTTGAATTTTTCTTTCCTGAATTATTCCTTGTTTGAATAATAATAAATTTCTTATTATCATTATTAACACTTAAATTATTTTTAATAATATTAGAATAAGAAAGACATTTATTAAATTTAATTTTATTTGTTTCTAAATTAAATTCTTTAATAACAGTTCTTTTTCCATTATATATATTTCCATTGCCAGGAGTTAAAGCTCTTTGTTTTTCAATTAATTTTTTTTCATTTCTTAATTTTTCTTTTCTTTGAATATATTCAACATAAGATTCAGGATCATTAACAATATCCTCAGTTATTTTTTTTAAATTAATAAAATAACGATTATCTCTTTTTATATTTGGAGCATAAGTACATATTTTTTCTTGATTGTTTCTTTTTTGAATATATATTCTCTTTATTTTATTCATTTTTTTTTTATTCCATTCATTATATCTTTCTAAAATTGAATTATTTATTTCTTCTGTATTTAAAGGTTTTTCTTTATAAAAAGAAGAATAATGAGTATTTGGATGAAATGTACATTCTTGAGCTTCAGTTTTTAAATTTTTGTTATTTTGTTCTATTGTTTTTTTTTCACGAGAGATATTTAATTTTTTAGAATAATTATATAAACGTAACCAACGGGGTACGTTATATGACATTTATTATTAATTAAATTAATTTTTAAAAAATATAGACAAATGATCGATAAAATAATTATTCAAAATTAATAATAATAAATGTAAATTTGAGAATGAATAAATAAATTTGTTTTTACAAATTTCTTTCTTTTTAGAGATTTAATAGATTTTTCTTTCTAAACAAAAAATTAAAGACACATTTGAGTGTAATATTAAATTTATTTATTTATTCTTCAAATTTTTGAAAATATTTAATATGGATTTCCATTTTAAATTAATCAAGAAATATGATAATTAAGACGATATTTAAAAAATTTGTATATAAAATTCATAAAAAAAAAATAAAAGTAATAATAAAGAATCAATAAAAAAAAGTATTGTCCCTTTATTTGAATGGAATCTATACTTTTCCTTGCTTCAAATTTTCTGGTTTTATCTTTTATTTTTTTGATGAAATTTGACAAATAATATTATAAAAAGGGTATAAATCCTTTTTAAATTTATTTAAGACTTCAAGAAATTTTCCGAACCAGTTTCAATTTAAAAAATTTTACGAAAAAAAGGGAATAAAGAGTATTATAATCTTAAAATCATGAAGATGAATTATATAAAAAAGGGAAAGAAAATTAAATATAAATATAATTAAAATAAATATTTAAAAAAAAATTTAAATAAAAAAAATAAATGTTTTATCAGATTTCTTTTAAAATTTATTCAACTCATTAAATAATTTTATTTCATTATTAAATAAAAACTTATTAAATTAAATAATCCATTAAAACTTTAACTACATATAATTCAAAAAAATAATTCTTTACCAACAAAAATTTGGTTTTAAAAATGTAAAAAAATTAAAGGACAATAACATTATTTTCATTGTTTCCATCATTATCAACTTCTTCTCTAGGATTAACGACCCATTTACTATTGACAATATATTTATAAAATATCTTTCCTCTATTTAAAGTCAAATTAACAAACCATAAATTTCTAGCTTTATCATATTTTAAAGGATGTCTTACATTCCATTTATCATAAGAACCACAAATTTGAACTGATTCAGTATTTTTAGGTAAATCTTCTCCTTTAAAAGTAAATAATACATTTCTTTTTTCATTAGAATTATTATTATTTGAATTATTCAATATATTATTATTATTTATATTATTATTTGATAGTCCTTTTTTAACTATAAATCCTTTATGATGTACTTTATTTTTTGAAATTTGATTAATTGATGCAAATTCCTCTTTTATTATTTTATTATTGTTCTCTTCGATTATTTTATTTGTGTTATTTAAATTCAATTTATTATTTAAATTGTCATTTAATGCTGTTTGAATAATATTATTTTGATAAAAATTGGACTTTTCATTTATTTGATTATTTCCATTTAATATTCCATTATTTGCTATTAATATTATATTATTTAAGGCGTTTTTTGTTTTATTAAAGTTGGAATTTGAATTATTAATTACTATTAAATTGTTAATATTATTATTTTGGTTAAAATTATTTATATTATTATTTTGATTTATTGTGTTCGTATTACCTGGAATAAATGATGTGTTTTTTATATTTGGACTATAATAATATAAATCATTATGAGGTTTAAAGTTAAAGTTATTTTTACTTGGTTTTTTTTGAGTAAGAGTTGTTTTTACTTGTTGATTTATTAAATCTATTGGGTTTGGAATTGGATTTTGAATTTTGGGTTCTGGTTTTTTTTCAGAAATGTTATTATTTTGATTAAAGTTTATATTATTATAATTATTATTGTTATTATTATTATTTTGTTGAATTTCATTCTTGTTTAATTGGGAATTTTGATTAAATTTAATGTTTCTGTTGTTATTATTATTATATTGTTTGTTTAGGTTTATATTATTATTATTGTTTGTGTTTGTGTTTATATTATTATTGTTGTTTGTATTTGGGTTTATAATATTGTTGATATTGCTATTTATTTTTTCTGGTTCTTTTGATTTCATAATGTTATTTTGTTTGTTTTGAATTAGATTACTTTTATTATTATTTTGGTTTTGAAGAAGATTTTTATTTTGTTCGATATTATTTTTATTATTATCATTATTTCTGTTTTTATTCATATAATTATTATAATAATTACTCCTAAATTGAGTGAAAATGTTATTATTTTGATTTTCTTTATTTCCTTCAATATTTAAATTATTATTACTTCCAACTCTAATATTAAAGTTATTATTTTCCTTTTCTTTACTAAATACATTATTCCTATAATTTTTCTTTTGATTAAAACCTCCAAAGGGATTTAAAATATTATTCTGACTAAACCCTTTAATCACATTTTCCCTATTATTATTATTATTAATATTATTAATATTTTTATTTTCCATCATAACTTTATTATCTTTATCTTTATTAGTATTATTAATATTTTCCTTATTTTCATTATCTTCATCCCCAAGAACTTCTCTCACATTAAAGAAAACTTTCCCTTTTAACCTATAAAACTCCCTTCCCCATGCTTTAGAAACATCTTTAACATCAATAACACTATTAAAAGCATTTTCTCTACAAATTTCATACTTTTCTTTATTTTTAAACAAATTAATACTCCTCCACATAGCATCCATTAATCCATTTCTACAATAATTATCAAAAGTCAATCCATTCCCTTTATTACTATCCCATAAAAATTCAAAAACAGTATCTTTTAAACCTCCAGTTCTAAAAGCGATAACTGGTGTTCTTCCAAGGAAGAATTCATGTTGAACTATACCACCAGGTTCAAACAATGAAGGCATAAGACCGAAATCAGCACCAATATTAATTTTAGGTCCATCAACAAAGAATTCACTCGGATTAGCCCAGAAACAATTAGGGTATCTTCCTCTTAAATGTCGAATACGATTTTCACAATCTCTGAAGTAAGGATCTGAATGTACACCCATTCCTCCAACAAGAATGTTAATTTGCCCTCCTGTTTTATTTATTAATTCCTCAGCTACTTCTAATATTAAGTGAACTCCCTTTTGACGAGTTATTCTTCCAACAAAAGCATAAATAGGAACTTCTGGATTCATTTGTTGATAACCGAAATATTTTTTCTGAATATATTCTCTAGCTCCTAAATGGTCTATTCCTGCTTTATCAGTTAATTGTTTTAATCTATTTTCTTTAAAAACTCCATTAGGATATGAAAAAGGTTGTGGTTTCTGTTTTAAAATTCCTGATAAAGGACTTGATCTTAATAAATCTTCTTTATAAGAGTGACTAACAGTTCCCCATTGATCACTCATTATCAGAGCACAACGAGAAGGATTAATTACGATTTGTTTCCACCAAGGATCGACTAATAAATCTCTATTAATTTGATGAATATAATCAAGAGTTCCTTGTTCTCTAGTTGGATAAAATCTTCCTTCATATTCAGGTTCTAAATTATGGCAAATATGCATAAAAGTAGTTCCACTGAAAATTCCTCCAAAGGCAATTTTTCCATAAGCAGCAACTAATCCAGTATACCAATCATTAGTTACAATAACAGCTGGAATTTTTCTAATATCACAAAGCAATTGTAAAGAAGCTTTACAGAAAAGACAAACTCTTCTAAAATTATCATCAACTCTTCCTTCAGGATAAGGCTTAGGAAAAATTTCATAATTATGAATAAAATAATATTCAATACCATTATTTCCTGTTCCCATATGAACACCAAAATTATACTTTTTATCTAAAGAAACTTCAATATTTCTTAAGTATTTAATATTAAAAGGATCATTTTTTAAATATTCAGTTTCTCCTTTTCTATTTCTATCATAATAAGGACTTATCATCATTACTTTTTGACCAGCAGAATTTAATCCTTGACTTAATTCATCAACCATTACTCCTAATCCACCGACTGTACTCCATCTTCCTAATTCAGGTGTAACAAAGCAAATAGGACCTAAGTTATTTTCACTTATTAAATTTTTAAGGGAAAGATTTTGAGAGGAGAGTATTTTTATTTTTTTAAATAATTCTGTTGAAAAAATGTCATTATCTTTTATAAATGATATTTTTAATATAAATTGCTGAAATGTAATGTTGTTTTGAGATAAAAGATTTTGAGTGAAGTTTAACCAATTTTCAAAATCGTGAATGTTGGGATTTTGTGATTCAAGAAATTGCTTTAAAGATGATATTAAGGGATAAGTTTCTGAAAGATAAGCAATTGAAGGGTTTTTTATGTCAGATATCATTTGATTATTGGTTTCGTCCATTTTTTTAATGTTTTAATTTTTTTTTTAGATTGCTTAATTTTTTTTTTTAGTATGTTGATTTTATTTTTATAGTTATTACTGTAAAATATAAAAATATAATTATTTTTGTTTTTTTATTGATTTGACTTTTTTGGATTTTCTTTATTTTTTGATATATATTAATTTTTTTTGTTTTTTTGTTTTTGTTTTTGTTGAAATATGAAAAAAAATTAAAAATATTTTATTTTAAAATCAATTTTGATGTCTGAAATCAAATAAATTAAAAAGCTTTTTATTTTCAATTATCCAATTTTCGAGGGTTAGAAACATTTTTCAATAATATTTCTAAATAATTTAAGAAAGCATTATGACAATATCTTATAAATAACTATTACATACTGGTTATACCAAATTTAAGTAAAACAATAACAAAATCAAAAAAAATTTACAATTAAACAATAATCATCCTTTTGAATAAAATAAAGATTATTATTAAAAACAGAATATAATTATTTTAACTTAAAAAAAAAGAAAATTGAACATTAAAAAAATAATATATATTAACAAAATAAAACAGAATATAATAAAAAAATATTTTATTAAATATAATATAATGTTTTAAATTTCAATTCCCAAATTTCAAATTATACTATTTTTGAGGTCTTACATAAATATAATATAACAATAATTATTTAATATTAAATAAATGAGATTAATATCGAATTTTCTGTTATTAATGATTTAATTTGACTTTTTAATATTAAAAATAAAATATATATCCATTAGATTTAAGAAATTTTTAATTATACAAATAATCAATCTTTCTTTATAAGAAGTAATTTTAAATTTCTTTTTCCATTTTAGGAAATGAATTATTTAATTTTTTTCTAAATATAATTATTACATTTTAAAAATATAATTAAAAATCTTTTGAAAAAAATTATTTAAATTAATTATTAATCTAAATAAAAAAAATAACAATTTAATTTAAATTCCCAAAAAAAAATGGGAAACAATTCAATGTGTTCATGTAAAAACAGTGATTTAAATACAGAAAGTTCAATAATAAGAGAAGATCAAAACCGTAATGAACAACTAAAAAAAAATAAAACTGAATCAACTTTCAATTCCCAATATCCAAATTCCACATCAACAAGAAGTTTAAAAACTATAATTTCTAACATAACCTCACCTCAACTAAAGAAAATTGCTTTAAACAACTATGCAAAAAAAATAACATCATGTCTAAGAGAAGGAATTCAGAAAATGAAAACAAATAAAGATTTAAAAAATAAACTAAAAAAAACCCCAAACTCTTACTTTAACAACACTAATAACAAAGAATCAGCAAATGAAATCATCAATATAGAAAACAATAATTATAATAATAATTTAAACACCCGAAATCCAAAAAATGGAGATATGAAAATAAAAAGTGTAAAACAAAATGATTTCGAAACTTCTCTTTCTTCATCTCTTCGTCAAGACAGTCTCCTTACACCAAAACAATTAACTTTCCAGAATTCTGGTTTCAAATATATCGGAGAACGTTCATCTTCAAATATGAAAGAAGGATTTGGTATTCAAATATGGAATGACGGAGGAAAATTTAAAGGATTCTTCCATGAAAACAGAGCCAATGGTTTAGGTTTATTTCTTCATAGTGATGGTGATAAATATTTAGGTTATTTTCTAAATGATCATCTTCATGGTTATGGTATATATACTCATAATAATGGAGCTGAATATAATGGAGAATGGAAAGAAGAGTCACAAGAGGGAATTGGGATTGAAACTTGGAAAGATGGTTCTATATATAAAGGATGTTATAAAAATGGAAAAAAAGAAGGTATTGGTCAATATATATGGAGTGATAATTCTAAATATGAAGGTGAATGGAAAAATAATTTTTTATCTGGTTATGGTATTTATTACTTTTATGATGGAAGAATTTATTTAGGAATGTGGGATAATAATATGATGAATGGTCTTGGAGTGTTCTGTTGGAAAGATGGGAAAAAGTATATTGGGTTTTATAAAAATGATAAAAAAGATGGTTTTGGGATTTATTGTTGGAAAGAACCTAGGAAAATTTTTATTGGGTTTTGGAGTGAAGGAAAACAAAATGGAATTGGGAAATATATGGATAGTCAAAGAGTGAAATTTGGAATTTGGGAAAGAGGAAAAAAATTAAAATGGTTTAATGATGAAAATGAAATATATGAAATTTTAGACGAAGATAAAAAAAAGTATAAAGATTTTTTTAGATTTAGTTTTGAAGAAATGTGTAATTTTATTGCAGAATTGGATAATGAGACAAAATTTTTTTAGAAACAATTTCTTTTATTTTTTATATTTTTTGTTTTTATTATTATATATTATTGTTACTGTTTTTTTAATTTTTTTTTAGGATTATTCAAAAGTATTAATTAGTTTAATAAATACTTTTGAATATTAAATTATAACAAATTAATATAAATCCCAAAATGTTACCTATGATTAAATAAAAAAAGAATATGAAGTTATTAATCTATAATTTGTCAAAATTATATTTCAATAATTTCAAACAAAGAAAACCAATTAAATTAAATGAAACCAATTTGTGATAGTTTAAAACAGCGGAAAAGAAGGTTTTTCAATAGATGAAAAAAGAAATTAAATCTTAAATAATATATTTTATATAAAAAGAATAAAAGAAATAAAAGTAAAAAAATCATAAAAAAAAAATATATTAATTTAAAATAAATAAATTAATGATTTATAACTCTGAAAATAATAATATCGAATTTAAAAACGTTAATTTACAATATTGATTTTTATAAAGAATTAAAACAAAAAAAATTTAAAAATAGCTATTATATAATGAATATTTCCACAAATAAAAATGATTTTAAATAAAGTCAATAATACTAAGAAGAATTTAAATAAAAAATAAATAAATATATCAAAACTTAAATAAAGAATATTAAATTAAAAGATTATAAATTTATTTATAAAAAAATAAAACAAATCTATTTACAAAAAAATAAAATCAATGGAAAATGAAGATTTCAAAAATTTGATAATCCCCAAAATAAAAGAAGCAACCAAAACATTAACATCAAACAATCATTCTCGAGTAATTTTATCAGATTTCAGTTTAATAAAATTCAAAAAAACAGGAAATTATTATTCATTCTATAATAAAATATACGCAAATAAATATTTAGAATATTTCAACGATGAAGAAAACACAGATTTCTTAATTTTTGAAAACAACGAAGTTTACATTGATTACAATGAAAATTTATTTACTTTTCACAAAGTAGATGAACAGGAAAAAATTTTAGAAATTGATTTAGATAATCAAGAAATAAAAGATCCTAATAAAATAAATGAAGAAGAATTAGAAAATGAAATTTACTCAAAAACTGATTTAATAACTTTATGTTATTTTCCATTATGTTTGTCTCATTGTAATATTACTTTATGTTATGAACAAGATTTACCTCAAGTCTTATCAAGTGAATTAATCTTACAATTTTTAAACATATATCAAATTATTAAAAATCCCAGTTTAATTTGTGGATATGACTCTTTAGGAGGAGGATGTGAAATTAATCATTTACATTTTGAATTTTTAATGTTAGATGATTTCAATAATGAAATATCTAATTTACCTATTGAAAATTTTGATAATAAATTACTATTTGAAACTCAATTAAAACACAAAAACCAAGATGAAATTTCAATGTTTGATGGAACTACTTTAATTAAAGTTTATTTAATTAATTTTCCTTTTTTTTCTTGGAAAATAGAATGTATCTTAGGACAAGAAAAAGCAGAAATGGAAATTTCTACTATTGATAATTTATATCAAAACTCTATTGCTCATATTACTAATTTAATTTTAAGTAAATTAATAGATAAAGGAATTGCTCATAATTTAATTTTAACTAAACAAGGAACTATTTTTTATTTAGTACCTAGAAAATTTAAAAAAAAAGAACATAAGTTTAATACTTGTTGGAATGATTTAAGTGGATTAATTACTTGTAAAGATGAAAATGATTATGATAATATTAATGAAGAAGAAATTAATAAGTTTTTTAAAGATGAAGTTTCTCTTGATGAAAATATATTTAATGAGTTAAATGATATTATTATTAAGTTAGTTGATAGTGTTTATGAAATTAAGAGATATTAAAAATTTTTTGTGGGTTTTTTTGGGATGATTTTAGTTTTTTTAGGTTTTTTTATTTATTATTAATATTTTTGATAAGAAAGAATTTTTTTGGAAATATTTATTATTAATTTTTATTTTTTTTTATATTTTAAATTCTTTAGGTTTTTTAAACTTTATTTTAAAATAACTTTTTTATTTCTAATAATTATATATATTTTATCTTATATTTACTAAAAATATATGATTATTGAAAAATTATAGAAAACAGAATTATATTAAATAATTATAATTTTTAAAGTCATGATTTAAAAATAAGAGAAATTGATTTTTTATTTTAAAACATTTAAACAACGTTCTTTTCCAAAAATAAAATTAATTTACTTATTGAAAGAGTTATAATTATTATTGATTATTTAAAAAGTGTTTTTCAATAAACTTGATATTCCCAATAATTCTCATATAAATATCTTTATTTCTGAGAACTTTGAATCTATGAATATATCATTTGATTTTATATATAATTATATTTCTCAGTTGTAAGACATTGAAACATCAATTTTGTTTTTTTGTTCATAAAACCTTTAAAAATATACTAATTTAAATTTTCACTTAATCATTTTATTAAAAAAGAATATTTATGTTCTTTATTGTCTTTATTTAAAGAAAAATATTTTATGCAAAAACTCTTTTGTATATTCATTCAACATTCATATAATAATTTATTAAAAATATTTTTAAAATAAATAATTCATTTAATTTTAGAAATTTAAAAAGAAAAACAAATTACCATTTTAAAATAATAAATCAAAAAAAATAAAAAATAAAAAATTAACAAAAAGAAAAAAAGTATAAATACAAACTGTTAAAAATAAAATACTTTAATTAAAAAAATGGAAAATGACAAAAAATTAAACGAACTTCTCTCAAATCCAATAGCAGATAAAAAGGAAGAAATCGGTAAACTTTCTTCTTTAATATCATCATATAACGAAAAGAAAGATTACTCAGATAAAATATATTCAGAAATATTTATAAAATTAATAGAATCAAGAGCAGAATTAATAAAAGAAAATGAACCTAACTACATGTATATTTGGCAAGTATTTCAAGCAGCAAGAGTATTAACTCGTTCAAAGATAATTCAAAAATATATGTATAATGAAAAACACATTATAATATATCAATCTATTTTATCTCAATTAACTAAGACTAAACCTATGGGTTCAATTATTGAAAATATATTAATTGAGATATTAGCTATTGTTAAAAGATATTTAGAAAAAAATGCTGATGTTGATTTTGAAACTAAAAATAATTTTGAAAAAAAAATATTATCTAGTGAAATGACTGATAATATGATGGAGTTACTTATTGTTAATAATAATACATTAATTAAATTAATCAAATATATGTTAAAACCAAATATTAGTAATAAAATATTTGTTAATAAATTTAAAAAAACTAAAAATGTTGAAATATTAATTTCTGCTATTAAAAATAAAATTCCCGAAATTTTAGAGTTAATATTTATTTTAATTGATGATGAAGAATTTAGAAGATTATTTATGTATTTAGGAGGAATAATTGAATTAACTTTATTATTAAAAGAACATAAAAATTTAAATATTGAATTAATTTCAAAAATATTATTTTTAATACAACAAATTTATAAAAAAGAATGTTTTACTGATGATGATTTTGTTTCTATTGAAGTTATACAAAATTTTTTTGATATTTTATTAAATGAAAATTCAAATAATAATTTTGTGAATATTAATATTTTAAAAATTATCGCAACTTTTGCTACTCATGATGATTTAAATATTATTTTAGGTTCTAAATGGCTAGATTCTCTTTTTAAATTGTTAACTAAATATTCTTTAAAATTAAAAACAATAAAAGATGAAAAACAAAAAAAAGATTTATTGGATAGTCAAAATTTAATATTAATAATATTAAGAATAATATTTTCTTTAGAAAAAAATAAAAAATATTTTAAACAATTAATACCAAATAAAATCTTTAGTTTATTTGTAAATATAACAGAAAGTCAAAATTATAATTCTTTTATTCAAACATTTAATAATTTATCAGAAAAAGAATTAAATGAAATATCAAAGAAAAGTTCAGAAATAAATAATGAAACAGAAATAGGAAAAACAATAGGAGATTATAAAATAATTGAAATGATAGGAAAAGGAGGATTTGGTTCTGTTTATAAAGTAAAATCAAATAATAAATATTTTGCAATGAAAAAAACAAAACTAGATGAAAAACAAATGCAATTTATAAGAGAACATCCTAATGAAATTGATAAAGGAATAAATGAAATAAAAATTTGGAAAAAATTCAATCATCCTAATATAGTCAAATATTTATATTCTTTTATAGAAAAAAATGATTGTTATATTATAATGGAATTAATTGAAGGAATATCTTTAGGAGAATATATAAGTCATTTAAAAGAAAAAAACACTCCAATTAAAGAAAATGAAATAATAAATATTATATTAGATATTGTAAGTGTTTTAAGATATATGCATAAAACTGTTAATATAATTTATCGTGATTTAAATCCAAATAATATAATGTTAGATAATAATTTAAATGTAAAAGTAATAGATTTTGGTTTAGCAATTGATACAAATGATAAAAAAGAAAAAAATATGAATAATAATAATAATAATTCAATAGTAAATCAATCAATAAATAATACTGTTTTTGAAGGAAGTATATATTATTGTTCTCCTGAAATAATGAATAATTTATCAGTAAAATATGGTTGTGATATTTGGGCTTTAGGTTGTATAATATATGAAATGTTAAAATTAAAAGTCCCTTTTGATGGAGATAATCCTTTAGCTATTGCTAAAAATATTTGTGATTTAAGTTATGAGAAATTAAATGAAGATAAATTTAAAAATAAAGAATTATGTTATTTAGTTAAAGAATGCTTAGTTAGTGAAGATAAAAGAATTCAAATTGATGATATTTGTAAAGTTTTATCTGGGTTTTTGTTTGAAAAAATGCAAAGAGAAAAAGAAAGAGAAGAAATTTTGAAAAACGAAAATTTGATGTTGAAAAAATTAGTTGAAGAAATAAGGAAGAAATAAATTATTTTGTGTTTTTTGTTTTATTTATTTTATTTTTTCTTGTTTTTTTATACTTTGTTTTTAAAGTATTTGATATTTAATTTTTAGAAAAAATAGGTTTTATTTATTTTCTTCAATTTAAATTAATTTAAAAAAAATAATAATTAAAAATTTAATTTACTTAATATTATAAAAAATAAAATATAACTTGATTT